>Ga0102591_1000904_pt1 | contig 46948 bp, 48 predicted proteins | sample AraplaCol_mCL_r2_2_FD_76860 | JGI IMG/M metagenome (GOLD analysis project Ga0102591, IMG submission 76860) | Arabidopsis root microbial communities from North Carolina, USA - plate scrape MF_Col_mCL_r2 (SPADES assembly) (version 2) | ecosystem: Host-associated > Plants > Roots > Endosphere... | reverse complement strand
GCGCCGCTGGCGGCATCGGTGGAGAACTCGTCGCCGGCCTGGAGCGGACGCGGGTAGGGGCTCCCGAGGCCGGCCCGGGCGTTCACGGCGAGGCTTCCGAATACGAGCTCGCCTTTGATGCCGCCCTCGATCGCGAGATAGGTGAAGGCGCCGCCGCGGGCAAAGCCCAGCGTCAGCGTCTCGCCGTCCTTCAGCGTCACCGACGTCTCCATGGCGACCGGCTTCCCCGCGACGTCGGCATTGCGCGGTGCGCCCGCAATCGCGACGCGCACGGCGCCATCCTTGGCGGTGAACGTGGCGCCGAACGGGCCGATCTCGATGCTGGCCGCGAACGGGTCGTTGCCGACCAGCGTGTTCGCCGCCGCCAGCGACAGCCGGTCCATCGCGCCGCTAACCGTCAGGCCGTAGCGCTGCGCACCGTGGCGGCCGCCGTCCTGGACGGAGCTTGCGGGCCCGATGCTGGCAATGACGAGCCGGCTCATGCGTCCACCTGCTCGGCGATGATCTCGCCGGCCTCGGCGGCACGGTCCATGTCCTCGAACGTCTTGTGGTCGATGGCGAAAAACGTCACGCGGTCACCGGGTTCGGTGAGGAAGGTCGGATTGCGGTGGAGCTGATAGGTCCTGACCGGCGTGCGGCCGAGCAGGTGCCAGCCGCTCGGCGCGGCCAGGCACTGGATGCCGGCCTGGATGCCGCCGATCGAGATCGTTCCGGCCGGCGTCAAGAGCCGCGGCGACTGCCGCCGCGACATGTGCAGGGATTTGTCGAGACCGCTGAGATAGGACCAGCCCGGCGTGAAGCCGATCATGGCGACCTTGTAGTCGCCGCCCGCATGCCGGGCGATGATGTCCTCTGGCGTGGTGTTGAGGGCCTTGGCGACATCCTCGAGGTCGATGCCGTGCTCGCCGCCATAGGCCACGGGAACGCGCCAGCGCCGCGACCTTGTGGCCGGCGGCAACGGCCGGCTGGCGATCGGCAGGATCTTCTCGCCGAGCGCGTCGAAGCCGATCTTGCCGGGATCGTAATGAACCAGCAGCGAGCGATAGGTCGGCACGGTCTCGGTGATGCCGTCGACCGGGCTTGCGGCGAGCGCCTTGTCGAGCGCCAGCACGCGCTGGTTGGCGTCGTCGTCGATGGTGCGGCTGAACTCGACCGTGACGGCACTGTCGCCACTGGGCAGAAGGCGGGGCGGGGGAAGCGTCGCGGCCATGAGCTGTCGAAGAGCTGTCGAAATCGGGCTTCGGAGGATGCGGCCCCCAGCGTGAGAGTTCCGCTTCGTCCTGCTTCGCGTAAATGCGCCCGCAAGTCCAATAAATTAATGCAGGGGGACGCGATAAGACCTTGTTATCGCGTCGCATAACGGCTCAGCCGCCCTGCGTTATTGGCGGTCTCTTGGCCCTTGACGCAAGGGCTGCGGCTCGCAAGATGCGCGCGTTCTTTCCCGCACCCCGGAGCTCGTTGCCGTCCATGTCGCTGTCCCCCGAAGCCCGCAAGACCCTCGCCGGCATCACCACCGCCACCATCACCACGGTCCTGCTGAAAAAGGGCCTGCGCAATGTGTGGATGCGGGGCGCGCGGCCGCTGCGTCCGGGCCTGCCGCGCCTGGTGGGACCGGCCTTCACGCTGCGCTTCGTGCCGGCACGCGAGGATCTGGCGACGCCGGAATCCTGGTCCTCGCCGATCTCCACCCGCACCGCGATCGAGGCGATGCCGGAGGGCTGCATCGCCGTGGTCGACGCCATGGGCATCACCGATGCCGGCATCTTCGGCGACATTCTCTGCGCCCGCATGATGAAGCGTGGCGTCACCGCGCTGGTCACCGACGGCGTGGTGCGTGACGTCGAGGGCGTGCTCGGCACCAATCTGCCCGTGTGGTGCGACGGCTACGCCGCGCCGCCGTCGGTTGCGGGCCTCACCTTCGTCGGCTGGGGCGAGCCGATCGGCTGCGGCGGCGTTGCCGTTTTCCCGAACGACATCGTGGTCGCCGACCAGGACGGCTGCGTGCTGATCCCGCAGGCGATGCTCGACCACGTGCTCAACGAGGGCGTCGAGCAGGAGCGGATGGAAGCCTGGATCGTCAACGAGGTGAACAACGGCGCGGTGCTGCCGGGCCTCTATCCCATGAACGCCGAGACCAAGGCGCGCTACGCCGCCAGCAAGAAGTAACAGAAGAGAGGACCCCATGGACATCACTGTCGCAGGCACGCGGCCGACACGCCGCGCGCCCAAGGAAAACTTCACCGGCACCGTATGGCAGGACCCCGTGATCATGGCGCCCGCGCCGGCGCGGCTGAACTGCTCGCGCGTGGCGTTCGAGCCGGGCGCCCGCACCAACTGGCATCACCATCCGCTCGGGCAGACGCTCTACGTCATCTCCGGCGTCGGACGCGTGCAGACCAAGGGCGGCCCCGTCAGGGAAATTCGTCCCGGCGACACCGTGTGGATTCCGCCGGGTGAATTGCACTGGCATGGCGCATCGCCAACCAACGGCATGTGCCACATCGCCATGCAGGAAGCGCTCGACGGCGTGTACTCGACCTGGCTGGAGCCGGTCACCGACGCGGAGTACGGTGCGCCGCTGGGCTAGCTTCTCGTGTCCCGGACAAGACGCATCGCCTGAAGGGCGATGCGTCGCCGATCCGGGACCCAGAATCTTTTCCGTGATCAAAATGCTGGGTCCCGGCTCTGCGCAGCAACGCTTCGCGTCGCTGCTTGTCCGGGACACCACACCTACATCTTCTCCGCCGTCCACGTCCCAGTGCACAGCGCGCCTCGCCAAGTGCCGGAGCCGGAGCTTCCGCTGAGCCGTCCGAAGCCGACGGCGCGCTTGATGCCGGTGCTGAGGGTGACGTTGATGCTGCCGGCGTCCGCCACGCGGCCTGACGCCGACACTGCGGTGCTGCTTGAGGCGATCTGCCCGTTGTTGATGCCGATCGCGACGGTCGCGCCGTTGCCGCAGGTCTCGCTCGATGAGGCGATGCGGACATTCCATGTACCGTCGAAAGTGCTGGTCGCAGCACCAGCCTGCGTGAGCGGGAAGGCGATGGCGACGATGGTGACGAAGAGACCTTTGCGGAAGCCGTTCATGACACGCCCCTGTGGGTGACCATGCGGGGACCGTGGCACGGGGCGCGGAACCCGCGATGTGAGGGGGCTCACGCGCGCAATGGGCTCTGTGAGGTGGCGCACGTCTCGATGACGCCGACACCAAAAGCAAAGAGGCCCGGATCACGGGCCCCTTTTCTCTGTCAAGACGTCCGGCGTGGCTTCAGTTCACCCGCGTCCAGGTCTGGCCGCCGCAGAACATGCCGCCGAAGGCGCAGCCCTGCACGCGCAGGCGATCGGTGCCCTTCATCGCGATCGTCGAATCGTAGGTCGAGCCGGAGTTCGGATCGAGGATGCGGCCGGACCATTTCTGATCCTTGCTCGGCTTCATGTTGATCAGGACCTGCTCGCCGTTCTGATTCGATTTGCTGTCGACCGAATAGCCGCACAGATTGCTGCCGCATTGCTCGATGCGGACCTTGCCTTCCTTCTCCTCGGTGAGCCAGACGCCGAGCGGTGAATTGAGATCGCGCGTCGGCGCGGCTGCGGGAGCTGGCGTCGCTGCGGCCGCCTTGACGGGGGCCGGGGCGGCGGGCGCCGGGGCCGGTGGTGGAGGCGGCGCCGGTGGCGCAGCAGCCACGGTCGGGGCGGGCGGGGGCGCGGCGGGCGCTGCCTGCTGCTCGACGGGAGCAGGGGTCGGAGGCGGAGCGGGCGGCGGCACAACGGCCGTATCGGCCGGCGCGTTGGTGGCGGTCGTGGTTGGCGGAGGAGCCGGCGGTGGCGGCGCTGGCGGCGGCGTCACGACCGCAGCGGCGGGCGGCGCGGCGGGCGCTGGTGCCGGAGCAGCCGGCGCTTGCGGATCGACCGTGGCTTGCTGCGGGGCTTGCTCGTTCTTCTTGGCCTTCTTGGCTTTGGGCTGGCCGGTGTTGTCATACACGCCTGGGATCTGCACCGTGCCGCGGTCCGGATCGATCCGGATGGTGCGCCCGTTATACTCGAAAGTGTACTGCGCCTGGGCAGCTGTGCTCGCCAAAAGGAATGCGGCCGCGGCCAACAGCTTCCTCATTTCGCCTCTCCTGAACAGATGGTCCCCGGACCGACGCTTACGCGCCGGTCCGATCGCAAAAAGTGATCTAGATCACTGTCTCGGTATGAGTCGTCGTCCTGCTGTTCAGGGTTCAATAGCTCAAGGGCTGGTCCAAAGTTGGGCCGACGCAGGCGACAGGAGGACGCGGCCTGGGGCGCCGTTCCCAGGGATTGGGAACAGGAGACTCAATGACGGGTCCAGGGAAGGTCTAGTCGAACCAGGCGGCGTAGATCTTCTTGTAGCTGCCGTCCTCCATGGAAATGTGCAGCCATTGGTCGACGAAGGCCTTCAGCGCCACGTCGCGCTGCAGCCAATAGGCCTTTTCGGAGAAATCGAACGGCTTTTCGGGATGCACCGCGCAGAGCACGCCGGCGTGCTGCTTCTGCTGGTAGCGCGTCTCGGAGGCGTCCGTCATCATCAGATCGGCGTTCCCCTTGGCGATCTCGTCGAAGATCACGGTGTTGTCGGGGAAGACGGTGATCTCGGCGTCCTTGACGTTGGCGCGTGCGAAACGCTCGTTGGTGCCGCCGGGATTGACGATGACGCGGGTGCCCTTCTTGTCGATGTCGGCGATGCTCTGGTATTTGCCGACGTCGGCGCAGCGGGTGATCGGCGTCTTGCCCTCGCGCATGATCGGCGTCGAGAAGAAGCCCTTCTTCTGCCGGTCGAGCGTCACTGACACGCCACCCATGGCGATGTCGAACTGGTCGGCCTCGAAATCCTTCATCAGCTTCGGCCAGGCTGTCGGCACGAACTCCACCTTGACCCCGAGCGCCTTGCCGAGCGCCTGCGCCATGTCGACATCGAAGCCGCTGAACTGCTGCGTCGCCTTGTCCAGATAGGTGAAGGGCTTGTAGTCGCCGGTCATGCCGACGCGCAGGGTGCCACGCTTCACAATCTCGTCGAGGCGCGAGGGCGCCTGCTGCGCATGGGCCGAAAGGTTTGCCAGCAACGCCACGGCCAAAGCCGCCAGGATTCGAACAGCCATTCGAACGATCATCTCTTTTCCACCCATGCCCGAGCTGCCATTCTGCAGCTCTTGAAACGGTGGATTTAGACCAGATGCCAGTCGCTGGCGAGGCGGAATTGAAAGGAATCTTGGTGTGACGATCTCGATGTACGAGGCCTCGGCCGGCTTGTTCGTGCCGTATCTGCGCAACCTGTCTGCCCTGCTCGACAAGGGCGTGGCCTATGCGGAAACCCGCAAGTTCAATCCGGCCGTCCTGCTCGGCATGCGCATGGCCCCCAACATGTACGACCTGGCGCAGCAGATCGGCGAGGCCTGCCGCCACGCCACGGTCGCGCCGGCCTTGCTGGCGGAGCGCGAGCCGGTAGCATTGCCGGCGGTGGAGCACGACATGGCCGGGCTCCAGGCGCGCATCGCGACCTCGATCGAGTTCATCGAAAGCCTGCCGCGCGCGGCGATCGACGCGGCGGCGGAACGGAATGTCTTCTTCAAGCTGAAGAACGGGACCGAGCTGCCCTTCACCGGGCGGACGCTGCTGCTGACGTTCAGCGTCCCACAATTCTTCTTTCACGTCACGACAGCGTACGACCTGTTGCGGCACGCAGGCGTCGAACTGGTGAAGAAGGACTTTTTGGGAAGGAAGTAGTTGGCGGGGGCTCGATGCTCACCTCTCCCCGACGGGAGAGGTGTGGAAAGGCCTCAGGCAGTAGCGTTACGCTTCGCCCTTGCGCTCGTAGTCGGCGAGCGAACTGCGGCCGGCGATCTCGCTGCGCAGCTCTTCGAAGCGCCGATGCGCCTCGTCTTGCTGTGCGTCGACGAAATGCACGGCGGACTCGCTCGTCATGGGGCCGTTGACCACGGGCGCGGATTGCTCGCCGATAGTCTCGTGTACGTAATATTGGCCGTCATCGCCGCGATGCACCGTCCATTTGAGACGGATCGCCACCATCGGGCCGGGGCCGACCTTGCTGTAGCCGTCGGCGTCGGTGTGCTCGGGCACCAGCGGCTGCTCGTCGACCAGAGGATGCTCGTCGACCAGCAGATGTTCATCGACGACCGGCCGCTCCTCGGAGTCCAGGTGCTCGCGCTCTCCGGCGACGACGATCTCCGTCTCGGTCTTGCGAATGACCAGGACGGGCTCGGGGTTCTCCAGGATGCTGGCGATGGTTGCCAGCGTGTGGTCGGTCGGATCGATCTCTGACAAGGGCTCATCCTCCAGCTCGGCGCGGCCGGCCAGTGCTGTCCCGCTGCCGCCGCGCTTCCGGCTCCATTACGCGCGTTTGATTAAGGCTGAGTTGGGGCTCGATATGCACCAAAATGGGACGCATTCTGGCCTTCCGAAGGCGGGCGCTGCCGTCGCCCACCCGAGGTTCGGCTCAGCCCAGCACGTCTTGATTGATGACGTTCTGCCTGATGGGATCGCCGTCGAGCACGCTCAGAATGTTGCGCGCGGTCTGCTCGCTCATGCGCTGGACCGCTTCGACCGTGACGCCGGCAACGTGCGGGGCGATGATGACGTTGGGCAGGGCGAACAGCGCGTTGCTGACCGGCGGCGGCTCCACCTCGAACACGTCGATGCCGGCGCCCGCCAGCTTGCCGGAGACCAGGGCGTCGTGGAGCGCGGCTTCCTTCACGATGCCACCGCGGGCGGTGTTGATGAGATATGCTTTCGGTTTCATCCGGCCGATCCGCGCTGCGTCGAACAGGCCGATCGTCTCCGGCGTCTTCGGGCAGTGGATGGTGACGAAATCGGCGTGAGGCAGCGCAGCGTCGAGGTCGGTCACGGGCTCGCAGCCGGCAGCCTTGATGTCAGCAGCTCCCTTGTAGGGATCGTAGACCTGCACGTTCATTTCCATCGCCAGGCACCGCTTGGCGATGCGGCTGCCGATGCGGCCGAAGCCGATGACCAGCACGGTCTTGCCGTAGAGGTCGAACGGCAGCATGCCGAGCCGGTCGGCCCATTTGCCGTCCTTGACGCAGGCGTGCAGCTCCTGGGCGCGCTTGGCGAGCGTCAGCATCATGAACAGCGCCGCTTCCGCGACCGAAGGTGAGTTGGCGCTGCCGGCAACCATCAGCGGCACCTTGCGACGGGAGAGGGCGGGCACGTCGACGGCGTCGTAGCCGACGCCGATGCGGGTCACGACCTTCATGTCCTTGGCGGCTTCGAGCTCGGTCTCGCCGAAGGCGGTGGCGCCGAGCGCCACGCCATGGACCGGCGCATGGCTCTTCAGCAGGGCTTCAAAGTCCTTGGCCGAGATCAGGTTCGAAAACTCGACGAGCTCGATATCGTCGCGCTGGGTGAGGAGGGCGCGTGCCCCTGGCGACAAAGTTTGTGTAACGAAAATCTTCTTCTTGTTGGTCGCCATCGTCCCCTGCCTGCGCGAGTTTCTTGGACCGGCGTCACAACACGACGCCGGTCGCCTCGTTTAGCAGGTGCATATTGTTGAGGTCCATCGCCAAACGCATGGGTGCCCCGTCCTTGGCGCCGGCATTGGGATTGACGCGGCCGCAGATCGGCGTGCCCTCGAGCCCGAAATAGACCAGCGTCTCCATGCCCATCGGCTCGGTGACGTCGAGCACGGTGTCGAAGCTCTCGACGCCGGGCTCCAGATGCGCATGCGACTCGGTGAGATGCTCGGGCCGGAGGCCGAGCAGCAGCTTCTCGGTGCGCGGCAGCGCGTTGTAGCGCGCGGCGCGGGCCGGCGGCAGCGCGAAGGCGATGCGGTCGGTGAGGCGGATCTGCAGAGTGCCGCCGACATCCTCGAGCCGGCATGGAATGAAGTTCATCGCGGGCGAGCCGATGAAGCCGGCGACGAAGCGCGTTGCCGGCTTGTGGTAGAGCTCGTTCGGCGTGCCGATCTGCTCGATGCGGCCCTTGTTCATCACCACCACGCGGTCGGCCAAGGTCATGGCCTCGACCTGATCATGGGTGACGTAGACGGTCGTGGTGCGCACCTTCTGGTGCACCTTCTTGATCTCGATCCGCATCTGCACGCGCAGTTTCGCGTCGAGATTGGACAGCGGCTCGTCGAACAGGAACACCTTCGGATTGCGCACGATGGCGCGGCCCATCGCGACGCGCTGGCGCTGGCCACCGGAGAGCTGTTTCGGCTTGCGGTCGATCAGGTCGGTGATGTCGAGCAGGCGGGCGGCCTCCGTCACCCGCGCCTTGATCTCCGCCTTGGGATAGTGCTTCAGGCGCAGCCCGAAAGACATGTTCTCCGCGACCGTCATGTGCGGGTACAGCGCGTAGTTCTGAAACACCATCGCGATGTCGCGGTCCTTCGGCGGCACGTCGTTGACGACGTCGCCGCCGATCATGATGTCGCCGTCGCTGATGTCCTCGAGGCCCGCGATCATGCGCAGCGTCGTCGACTTGCCGCAGCCGGAGGGGCCGACCAGCACGATGAACTCATGATCCGCAATGTCGAGGTCGATGCCGCGCACGGCTTCGACATCGTCGTAACGCTTGACTACTTTCCGCAAAGCAACGTCAGCCATCGAACTTCAGCTCCTCGACATCAACCCTTTGTCGCACCGGCGGTCAGGCCGGCAATGTAGTAGTCCATCAGGAAGGCGTAGATCACGAGCGGCGGCGCAGCGCCGAGCAGCGCGCCGGTCATGATCTGTCCCCAGTTGAAGACGTCGCCCTTGATCAGCGTGGTGGTGATACCGACCGGCAGCACGAGCTGATCCACCGATGTCGTGAACACCAGGGGATAGAGGAACTGGGCCCAGGACACCGTGAAGGCGAAGATCGTCGCCGCGATCAGGCCGGGCAGTGCCACGGGGATGAAGATCCGCGTCAGCGTCTGCAGCCAGGAGGCGCCGTCGATCAGGGCGGCTTCATCCAGCTCCTTCGGGATCGAAGCGAAATAGCCGATCATGATCCAGGTGCAGAACGGTACGGTCAGCGTCGGATAGATGAACACCAGCACGTACCATCTGTTGAGCAGCGTGATGCCGGTCAGGTCCTGGACGACCCCGAGCACCTTGAACAGGGGGATGAACAGAAGGCTGTCCGGGATCAGGTAGGTGAGGAAGACGCCGGTGGCCAGCGTCGCCGAGCCCCAGAACTTCATCCGGGCCAGCGCGAAGGCCGCCGGGATGCTGATCATCATGGTCACGATCACCACGATGATCGAGATCACCGATGAATTCCAGAAGAAGCGCAGGAACTGGTTCGAGCTCAACAGCTCGACATAGTTCGACAGCGTCGGATGGAACACCCACCACGGGTTGGTCGCGGCCGATATTTCCGCGCTGCTCTTCAGCGAGGTGATCAGCATGTAGATCGGCGGCGTCAGGAAGAAGATGGCGAACAGCACCAGGAAGAAGTAGGACCAGCGCAGCGCCCAGGCGCGGTCGCGGCTCATGCTGCCGTATTTGACCTTGCGGGACGGGCCGGCCTTGTCGATTGCGAGCGTGCTCATCAGGCTTCGTTTCCGCGTTTGTTGACATCGCGCAGGATGAAGATCGCTGCGACCGCCAGGATCGGCACCATGAACAGCGAGACGCAGGCGCCGAGCGGAATGTCGCTGCTCTGGATGCCGACCTGGAACGCCCAGGTGGCGAACAGATGCGTCGTATCCAGCGGGCCGCCCGACGTCAGGATGCGCACGATATCGAAATTGGCGAAGGTGACGATCAGCGAGAACAGCGTGGTGATCGCGATGATGTTGCGCATCATCGGCAAGGTGATGTGCCAGATCTTCTGCCACCAATTGGCGCCGTCGATCTCCGCGGCCTCATAGAGCTGATCGGGCACGGATTTCAGCGCGGCCAGATACATGATCATGAAGAACGGCGCGCCGTACCAGACGTTGACGAGGATGACGGAGAACCGCGCCCAGAAGGTGTCGCCGAGCCAGGGGATCGGCCCGACGCCGAAGAAGGAAAGGGTGTAGTTGAAGGCGCTGTAGGAGGGGTCGAACAGCCACAGCCAGGCCAGTGTGCTCATCGCCGGCGGAATCACCCAGGGCACCAGCAACATGCCGCGCCATTTGCGCTGGCCCTTGGCCGGGATGTTGTGGACGAAGTGCGCGACGATGAAGCCGATCAAGGCCTTGAAGACCACGGCGGTGATGGCGAAGATGCAGGACTGCCGCACTACCATCCAGAACGTTTCGCGCTTGAACAGGAAGGTGAAGTTGCTGAGGCCGACGAACTTCGTCATCGCCTTGTTCAGCGTGGCGAGGTGAATCGAGTAGAGCGCGGGGTAGAGCACGAGCAGCAGGATCAGGAGGATCAGCGGCAGCGTCAGGAAGAACGCGACCGTCGACTTCCGCCCGAGCGTGTTGCGCAGGCTCGATCCCTTTCGCGCGCCCGTTGCCCGGGCGACGCGACCTTGTTCGACGACGACATCGGCCATATCGGTTCCTTGGGTCAGCTTTCTTGCAAACTGTCCAACCGCCAAGCCGCCAGAAGAGGCTGCTTCGCGGTCATGCGGATTGGTACAGGAAATGCGGGCGGCCCACGCACATGGCGTGGACCGCCCCATCATTCCCGGCCTAACTCCGCATGAAGCCTTCGCACTCGCCTTCGGCCCAGGCGAGGGCCTGATCCATGGTCTCGCCGCGCGCAAAGCGCAGCGCCATCTTGGTCAGCGTCGCCTGGAAGTAGATCTGCTGCGCGATCTTGGGCGGCGCGGGTGACGCCGCGATCGACAGCGTCTGGTGCTTGTAGGGGTCCGGATAGTGGAACAACGTTCCCTTCGGCGGCCCTTCCTCCTGCCAGGTCTTGAACTTGGTCATGTTCGCATAGGCCGGCAGGTCATAGCCGCCGCTCACCGCGACGAACTTCTCGATCGACGAGGGCGAGGACATGTGAACCAGCAGGCTCTTGGCCGCCTCCTTGTTCTTGCCGAAGCTCCATACGCCCCAGAAGTAGGGCAGGTACGGCGCAAACCGTCCCTTCGGCCCGGAGGGGAAGCCATGCGTCCAGCACTGCTCGGCGACCTGCGGCGCATCGCGCTTGGCGACGGCCCAGGCGCTCGGCGGATTGAGGATCATCGCGCCGCGGCCGGAGATCAGCCATTTGTTGTTGGAGGCATCGTCCCAGGACGGCGCATCGGTTGGCAGGAACGCGATCAGCTTCTTGTAGAACTCCATGGCCTGGCGAACCTGGTCGGTCTTCACCGTGATATCGCCCTTGGCATTGACGAGCTCGGCGCCGAACGACTGGAAGATCGCGCCGGCGGTGTCCACGCTGTCGGTGGTCTCGCCGAGCCCGATGCCGAAGGGAACGCCGGCCTTGTGGCAGGCCTCGGCTGCCTTCAGGAAGGTCTCCATGGTCCAGTTGTCCGCCTTGGGCGGACCGCCGGCCGGGTACATCTCCTGCACGTCGATGCCGGCATGCTTCTTCATCAGATCGATGCGGGAGCAGGGCCCCTTGATCTGGCTGCCGGGTGTCGCGGGCACTGCGAGCCATTTGCCGCCGGACTGTCCGAGATATTTGACGGTGCCGTTGACCTCGCCATTCTGCTTGAGCAGCGGCTCCATGACGTCGTTGAGCGGCTCGAGATTCTCGGAATAGGCCTGCGGCCACCAGCTCGGCATCTGAAGAATGTCGTGACCGGACTTGGCCTGGGCCTCGGCCGCCGCGGTCAGCTCGATCTTCTTGTTGTTGCTGGTGATGTAGTCGATGGAGACTTCGACCTTCTCCTTGGCGGCCCATTCGTTGACGAGATCGGTCGAGGCCTTGTTGGCGCCGGGGACCCAATGGTCCCAGAAGCCGATCGAGAGCTTGCCGGCGGCGTAAGCGCCCCGGACGTAGGGCGCCGTGATCAGCGCCGCGGAGGACATTGCAGTGGCAGCCACAAATTGACGTCGCGTCAGTTTCTTGCGTGACATCTCGTTTCCTCGCCTGGGTGTTGTTGTTGGAGTTTCCTCTGAGAGACTTTCTTTTTGAGTTCTTGTTGTTGGATTTTCTTATTGGTGCCGTCGGCTGACGTGAACAATCCACGCTGGCCGCAGCAAATTGGTAGCGCGATCAGATCATGATTGATCGCGTCTGTCGAGAAAGCCGAATGGCTCCTCGTCTAGAACTAAGGGTGTGTCCGGCGCCGTCTTGATTGCACGTCGGGATCATGCGTCGCGCGTCAACGCAGCCGTTCATTTTGCGACGCACACTTCGTGCAAGCGAGCCCTCGAGCGATCCGTGCGCAATTACGCCGCAGTTTCGAATAAGCCTGCATAACCGCTTCGCGCGAAAGACTTTTCGGGCGTGGACAGCCATCGGCTGCGTCTGGACCGCGAAGCGGCGGAGACGATAGAGTTGCAATTGGCGGGGGCTCTCGCCGGCAGGCCAGTCAGATCGACGATGGAGACGAGAATGATCAACCCGGCGCCGCCAGCGCGGCTTCACTTGCGACAATGGTTTGCGCTGGGGTCCGTGCTCGCGCTGCTGCTCGGCAACGCCGCGGTGGCGAATGCTCAAGGTTTGGTCAAAGGCGTGCAGGACGGTGCGGCGGCCGGGAACAAGGCGGCCGGTCCGGTCGGGGGCGTGCTCGGCGGCGCAATCGGCGGTGTGGTCGGCGTCTTCACCGGGGTGCTCGGCGTCGGCAACAATAACGGCAATCAGGCTCCAGCTGCCAAGGATACTGCGAAGGACACCGGCAAGGACGCCAAGCAGCAGGGCGCGGGCAAGGACAAGGAAGCCAAGAGCGGCAAAGCGGGCAAGGGCGCCAAGGCGAGCAAGGAGGCAAAGAACACCCCGCAGGGCAAGGACAATAAGGATGTCACGGTCCTCACCCAGCCCGGCGCGCCGCAGCAGACCGCCGAACAGATCGTCGCCAACAGCGATGCCTATATCGAGCGGATCAAGACCCAGCTGAACCTCACGCCCGACCAGGAGAAGCATTGGTACGGCTTCTCGAGCGCAATGCACTACCTCGGGCATAATGGCGCGGAGCGGCTCAACTTGCGGGTTGCGCGCGCCAAGCGGGATCCGCCCGACGACATCATCGAGCAGATGCGTAACGAGTCGCAGTTCCTGATCGACCGGGCCGCCGACCAGCGCAACGTCGCGGACGCCGCCGAGCCGCTGTTTTCGAGCCTCGACGACAAGCAGAAGCAGGTCTTCATTCAGGAGATGGTGCGCCTCAGCCACGAGCGCGGATTGGATTGATCAAGTTGAATCGGATCGGGCGCGTGTGAATTAACGCCGCCCGCCACGAATTCGTGAATCCTCTCCGCAATTGATGTATGGTTAGCTTTGCAAGCTGACTGCGGGGTTGATATGGCGGACGGACTCTCCGTTTTCCTGGTCGAAGACGAGGCGTTGATCCGGATGATGATCGCCGACATGGTGGTGGAGCTCGGCCACCACGTCGTCGCGGAAGCGGACAATGTCCGGGACGCCAGCGCCTTCGCCATGACCGCGCAATACGATCTGGCGATCCTCGACATCAATCTCATGGGCGTTTACGTCGATCCCGTCGCCGATCTGATCGAACGTCGCGGAAAGCCGTTTCTGTTCGCCACGGGCTACGGTCCGGAATTGCTGCCGTCCTTGCTCCGGCGCAGGCCGATCTTGCGCAAGCCGATCGCAATGGATCAGCTCAAGGCGATGATCGATTCGATGTTTCCGGGAGCTCCCGTCAAAGCCCCGCACTGAGTGACGGCGACGATGCCGCAAACGAAATGGCCGCCCGTTGGGGCGGCCATTTGGCTACGGAATTTGTTGCGGTCTCAGATCAGGCCGGCGCTGAGGTCGACGCCAAGCGCCATCAGGCCGAACGAGGCCACCAGGCCCGTGCAGCAGAACAGCAAAATGGTCTTGAAGGACGAATCGGCGAAACGCGTTTCGACGACGGCCGGCATCGCGGCGATCGAAATCATGCTCATGTTCATTGCCCCCGTTGTTTGACCCTGAATTGCATCAGGTGGGGGGAACTCTTAGAGCAAAAAGTTTGACGTCAGATTGCGGAAAATCGTTAATGAAATCGCAATCACGTCCCGCATTCGCGATGTTCGCCGGATTGCAAGCCTCAGTTGCGGCCGTTCTTCAGCACCGTGGCGATGGTGTGGGCCGTCATGGCCGCACGGTCCGACGCGCGCTGGGCGGCCAGCCGGTCCCGCGCCTTTTCCTCGATCAAGAGGTCGATCAGGGCCAGCCGCTTGTCTTCATTGTCCGCCTCGCTCAGCAGGCGGTGATAGCGGTGATAGTCGAAACCCAGATCCTGCTTACGCATGTTACGCCCCCGCAACTACGCCACATACACACTTGATTGTTTCTGATCGGGAACAGGCAGGCAAGCATGTTCGTGCGTGGAACCGCACATGCGCTGAATCATCTGTGAATATTGGAACCCGCGCGCCGAGGGCCTTTCGTGCCTCAATCCAGATTGTGATCGGCAAACATCTTCAGGCCGACGAAGCTCGCATCGGGCTTGGTCACGAGCCGGGTTGGAATGTTACGCAAATAGTCCTGGAACCGGCCTTTGGCTTCGAAGCGCGACCGAAACGCAGAGGCCATCAGGTACTCGGGAAAGCGCGGCACGATTCCGCCGGCGATATAGACACCGCCGCGGGCGCCGAACGTCACCGCGAGATTGCCGGCGACGGAACCAAGGATGGCGCAAAACATCTCCAGCGTCGCGCGGCTGACGGGACAACTGTTCTCCAGGGCGGCCTTGGTGATGCCGGCGGCATCGCGTTGCGGCACCTGGGCGCCGTCAACCTCCGCCAGGGCTTCGTAGAGATTCTGCAGCCCGGAACCCGAAAGCGCGCCGCGCTCGATGGAGACGTGGCCGAGGCGCCGGCGCAAGCACGCGATCACACGTTCCTCCCGCTCGTTCTCCGCCGGCAGCGTCGCATGTCCGGCTTCGGTGACGACGGCGAGGCGCGCACCATGGCGCTCGACCAGACAGGAGACGCCAAAGCCTGTTCCGGGTCCAACCACCAGCAGCGGCTCTCCGGGCAGGCCGTCTCCTCCGCCAAGCGGGGTCAGATCGGGAGGCTGCAAGGCGGGCAGGGACCAGGCGACCACTTCGAAATCGTTGAGCACATGGACGCTGTCGAAGCCGAGAGCCGGTTGCAGCTCGTTACCGTCGATGACCCAGGGACTGTTGGTCATGACGCAGCGGTTGTTGGTGACGGGACCCGCGACGGCCAACACGGCCCTGTAAGGCTGTTCGCCGCCGGACCGGCGCGCCAGGACGTCCGCGATGGCTTCCCGAACGGTCGGGAAGTCGGCGACCTTCACATAATCGATCGGTCCGATCTGATCGAAACCGCCGCGGCCCGATTCGCTCCGGCTCAGCGCGAAGCGCGCATTGGTACCGCCGATATCGGCGAGAAGAATCTGTCCTGTCTTGCCGATATTCATGACTTCGTGGCTGCCACCGCCTTTCGGCCGCGCCAACCCTGTCCTCCACGCCTTTGACCCGACCCACCTGTCGCGGACCGTTGCGAGAATCCGCCCTCGGGTGCGCCTAGTCAACACGGACGAGGCCGATCCGTTGCATCCCGGCAATGGTCAGGTGACCAATTCGCGCGGGCCTCGCAAGGTGCTGCCGGTTGCGAAGCAGCGCGGGAAGGCCGACACTAAGCGGACGGGCCTGGCTCCGGCGGGCAAGACATATCGAACGAGATGGGCGATGAAGATTTCCGACCGCGACGTGCTGCTGGCGATCGACGTGCAGAACGACTTCTGCTCCGGCGGAGCGCTCGCCGTTCCCAGCGGCGAGAAGGTCGTCCCCGCGATCAACCGCATCGCCCAAAGATTCGGCAATATCGTGCTGACCCAGGATTGGCATCCGCGCGACCACGTCTCGTTCGCGCCGAACCATGCGGGCAAGCAGCCGTTCCAGACCATTGAGCTCGATTACGGCACCCAGGTGCTGTGGCCGATGCATTGCGTGCAGGGCACCTCGGGCGCCGAATTCCATCGCGATCTCGACATCGTCAGGGCGAGCCTCGTGGTGCGCAAGGGTTTTCGCCGTGGCATCGATTCCTATTCGGCGTTATTCGAGAACGACAAGAAGACGCCGACAGGCCTGCTCGGCTATTTGCGCGAACGCGAGCTGAAGACCGTCTTCGTCGCCGGGCTTGCCCTCGATTTCTGCGTCCGCTTCTCGGCAGAGGATGCCCGCGCGGCGGGATTCGAGGTCGTCGTCATCGAGGACGCCTGCCGCGGCATCGATATCGACGGTTCGGTGGCGTCGACGCATCAGAGCTTTCGACAGCGCGGTATTTCGGTGGTCGGTCTGGAGGCGTTCCTCTAGGGGGCGCGAGATAGTCATGGCAGAGAAGGCCGGCAAAGACAGAGGCATACAGGACGCCATCCCCGACGATCCGCTGCTGTGGCCATTTGCGGCGGCCCGTCTCGCCATGGATTCCTGCTTGTGGTGGCTGGAGCGCGGCCCGGCGGAGCAGGAAGAAAGCAGTCTGCCCTGGACGACGCCGAACAACGTCGCGCTCGAGCTTGTGACCATGCGGCTGCGCGATTGCTCACGGGGGCGGTCCGGCCAGGCTGCGCTGGTCTGCGCGCCTTATGCGCTGCATCGAGCCCTGATCGCCGATTTCGCGCCCGGCCACAGCGTGGTGGGGTCGCTGCAAGACGGCGGCGTTGACCGGGTCTATCTCACCGATTGGCGGTCAGCCACATCCGACATGCGCTACCTCTCGATCGACAGCTATCTCGGTGATCTCAACGTCGCCGTCGACGAGATCGGCGCGCCGGTCGATCTGGTCGGGCTGTGCCAGGGCGGCTGGCTGTCGCTGCTCTACGCCGCGCGCTTTCCCGCCAAGGTCCGGCGGCTGGTGCTGGTCGGCGCGCCTGTGGACCTCTCGATCGATTCTTCATTGTCCCGTCTCACCCACAACGCGCCCGAGATGGTCTACGACCAGCTCGTCGCGCGCGGCGGCGGCAATGTCCGCGGCGAGGAAATGCTCCACCTGTGGTCCAAGGCGCCGAGCCGCGACGATATCGTCCAGGCTCTGCAGAGAGACCTGTCGGACGAAGAAGGCGCTGCGCTGCTCACGCGCTTCGACCGCTGGAACGCGGAGACGCTCGATCTGCCGGGTAAATATTATCTCGAGATCGTCAATCGAATCTTCCGGAAGAACCAGATCGCCGGCGGCGGTTTCAAAGCTCTCGGCCGCACGGTCGACCTGAAGGACGTCAAGGCGCCGGTCTTCCTGCTCGCCGGGCTCGATGACGACGTCGTGCCAGCCGCGCAGGCGCTCGCTACCGCAGGTCTCCTCGGCACACCGCCGGCCTTCATTGCGGCGGCTTCCGAGCCGAGCAACCACCTCGGCCTGTTCATGGGCGCGCGCACCCACGCGCATGCCTGGCCGCGGATCGCCGAATGGCTGCGCGACGATCTCTCCGGCGTGCTCGCCCGCAGCGCCTGAGCCCGTCGGGCGCTGGCTGGCAGCCCTGCAAATCCGTTATGCATGACGTCGGATGGCCTGCACGGGACCTGGTCGATGGGCTACATAGGGTCTGACGCTGACGGCTTCGGCAGCGACGAGATTTTGGGGTACTGCGCTCGATGACTTTCCACTCGATCTACGCTCACGGATTTGCGCGGGTGGCGGCCTGTGTCACCACCTCCCATGTCGCCGATCCCACGGCCAACGCCAAGGCCGTGCTGGCGGCGGCCAATGCCTGCCACGAGCAATCGGTGGCGGTCGCCGTGTTTCCCGAGCTGTGCCTGTCTGGCTATGCGATCGAGGACCTGGTCAAGCAGGATCCGCTGCTCGATGCGGTCGAGCGCGGCATCGCGGGCATCGTCGAGGGCTCCGCAGGACTGATGCCGGTCCTGATCGTCGGCGCGCCGCTGCGCTTTGGTCATCGCATCTACAATTGCGCCGTGGTCATTCATCGCGGCAACGTTCTCGGCGTGGTGCCGAAGAGCTATCTGCCGACCTACCGCGAGTTCTACGAGGGGCGGCATTTCGCCTCCGGCGCTGGGATCGCCGGGGAGACGATCGCGTTCGGAGGACTGCATGCTCCGTTCGGCATTGACCTTCTATTTTCGGCTGAGGATGTCCCAGGCCTCACCATTGGCGTCGAAATCTGCGAGGACATGTGGATCCCGGTGACGCCATCAGCGGAACTCGCGCTCGCCGGCGCGAGCGTGCTGATCAATCTCTCGGGCAGCCCGATCACGATCGGCCGGGCCCGCTCGCGCGCGCTGCTATGCCAGTCGACATCGGCGCGTTGCCTCGCGGCTTACGTCTACTCGGCTGCTGGGGCAGGGGAATCGACCACCGATCTTGCCTGGGACGGCCAGACCTCGATCTACGAGAACGGCGTGCTGCTCGCGGAGGGCGAGCGGTTCCGGCAGGGCGGCCAGATCACAACTGCCGACATCGATCTCGACCTGCTCAGGCAGGAGCGTGCGCTGATGGGCACGTTCGACGACAACCGCAGGCAGCGCGAGGCGTTCTACCGCAAGGTGACGTTCGCCCTGAAGCCGCCATCCGCCGATATCGGCTTCCTGCGCAAGATCGAACGCTTTCCGTTCGTGCCGAGCGACGAAAGCCTGCTGGAGCAGGATTGCTACGAGGCCTACAACATCCAGGTCGCCGGCCTCGTCCAGCGCATGCGCGCCACGGGCACCAAGCGCGTGGTGATCGGCGTCTCGGGCGGACTGGACTCCACCCATGCTCTGATCGTCGCCGCCAAGGCGGTCGATCTGCTCGGCCTGCCGCGCGAAAACATCCTGGCCTACACCATGCCGGGCTTCGCCACCGGAAGCGAGAGCAAGACCCACGCGCTTGCGCTGATGCAGGCGCTGCACACGAGCTGGCAGGAGCTCGACATCCGCACCACCGCGACGCAGATGCTGAAGGACATCGGCCATCCTTTCGGCGAGGGCGAGAAGGTCTACGACGTCACCTTCGAGAACGTGCAGGCGGGCCTGCGCACGGATTATCTGTTTCGGCTCGCCAACCATCACGGCGGCATCGTGATCGGCACCGGCGACCTCTCCGAACTTGCGCTCGGCTGGTGCACCTATGGCGTCGGCGACCAGATGGCTCATTACAACGTCAATGCCGGCGTGCCGAAGACGCTGATCCAGCATCTGATCCGCTGGGTGATCTCGTCGAAGCAGTTCAGCGACGACGTCAACCGCACGCTCGGCTCGATCCTGGTTGCCGAGATCTCGCCCGAGCTGGTGCCGGTGGAGCCCGGCCAGAAGCCGCAGAGCACGGAAGCGTCGGTCGGGCCGTACGAGCTGCAGGATTTCAACCTGTTCTACACGTTGCGCTTCGGCATGCGCCCGTCCAAGATCGCCTTCATGGCGCAACACGCCTGGAAGGACGTGGCCAAGGGTGAATGGCCGCCGGCCTTTCCGGGCGACCGGCGCAGGGCCTATGATCTTGCCGAGATCCGACGCTGGCTCGAAGTGTTCCTGCGCCGCTTCTTCGCCTTCAGCCAGTTCAAGCGTTCGGCCATGCCGAACGGCCCGAAGGTCTCGGCGGGTGGCTCGCTGTCGCCGCGCGGCGACTGGCGCGCGCCGTCGGATTCGAGCGCGGCGGCGTGGCTCGAGGATCTCGAACGCAACGTGCCGAACTGATCGGGGCGGACCGACATGGGGAGGTGATCGGATGTCGGCGGGGGATGGGGCAGAGACGGGCGAGGAGGCCAGGGTCATCAACGGCCTCTACATCTTCGACATCGAAATGCGCGACGGCAAGCGCGGACAGGCGAGAGGCGTGGTCGTGCTCAGCGATGGCCGCATCATGGGCGGCGACAGCTTTTTTTACTACACCGGCAGCTACACCTTCCGGAACGGCAAGTGGCGTGGCGACATGATCGTCAATCAGCATACCGAAGCCGTCGGCAGAACCCTCGCATTCGGCGGCCGGGAGGTCACTTGTGGTTTCTCGGGTGATTATTCCGCCGGTGGCGCCGAAGTCGAAGGCATGGCGCTGGTCGGCAAGACCACCGTGACGTTCACGGCCCGCCTCACGCTCAAGGACGCGATGTGAGCCGCGCGTAACCGACCCTCGTTCCCGTCTGGAACATTCCCACCGACAGAACGTTCGCGTGTGTTGTTGCGAATTGTCGAGGAGAGGGATCATGCGTCAACACTTGATGTTATCGACTGCGGCCGTCGGGCTTATGCTCGCGTCCGGCATTGCCTATGCCCAGGCGCCCGGTGAGCGCAGAGACGAGCCCAGACGGACCGAGGAACCCGCAAAGGGCGCTGGGCCGCAACGCGGCGGCGCCCAAGAGCGCGTTCAAGAACGCGTGCAAGAACGCGTGCAGGATCGCGTACAGGGCGCCCAGGAGCGAGTGCAGGGCGCGGGCCGCGAAGAGAAGGGCGGCCCTGCCAGGCAGGATGCGAATGACGACAAGCGTCAGCCCGCCAATTCCGCCGAGCGCAGTCAACCGAAGCAGAAAGATCAGGCACAAGAATCCCGCGAGCCTTCGCGCGATCGCAACCGTGAAGCCGAGAGCGCGAAACCGGGACGCGACAGCAAGAGCAGCGCCGAGACGAAGCAGGACAAGTCAGCGCCGCAGAAATCAACGGCCGAGTCCGAGAAATCCAAGACCGGGCCCGCTGCCCAGCAGAACCAGCCGCCGCGCAATGCCGCCGAGCAACAGCCGGCGCAGCAGAACAACCGGCCAGCAACGGCGACGGACACCAACCGTACGGCCCCGACCAACAATGCGCAGACCACGCCGTCCGGTACCCAGACCAATACGCAGGTCAATCAGCAGGCCCAGGTGACGTCCGAGAAGCAGGTGCGGATCTCCGAAACGGTGAGCCGCGCCCGCCTGGCGCAGCCGGAGCGCAACCTGAACATCTCGATCCGGATCGGCGAGACGATTCCGCCACGCGTCCGTCTCTACCGGGTTCCGCCGGAGATCGTTTCGATCGAGCCGGAATATCGGGACTACGAGTATTTCGCCACGGATGACGAGGTCGTCATCGTGGAGCCGCGCACGCATCGCATCGTCAGCCAGGTGCCGCGCGATCCGGCGCGAGCCCGCGCACAAATGGGTGGCAGCGCTTCACCAAGCATGGCGGCGGCCGGGGCGAGCCCAGTGAACTGCCAGATCATGCGGCGTGACGCGTCGGGCAATGTCGCTCAGGCCGAGCCCACCACGGTCGGCTCGACCGCGCGCGGCGACACAATGAGCGTGATCGTCCAGATGCCCGGCGGCGGCTCGTCCGCGCCGATCGCGCTCGGTGCTCCCGCGGGCAACATCGTGGTCGCCACGCAAGGGCAGGGCGACTGCACGGTGACGCTCGAGCCGCAGACACGCTAACCGAAAAACCTCGCAGAAACGACAACGCGCCGCCCGGATGCCCCATCCGGACGGCGCGTTGCTGCGTTCGATTAGAAAGTTTCGAGGTCCGGAGTGCCTAGGAGTCCGGACCTCGTCACCTTGCCCCAGCCTTCAATCCCCCGCCCCATGTGGTCCCCCAACCCCATGTAGCGCGATCAGAGGGTGATGCCCGTGGAAGTGGCCGCCGATCGATGTCCCGCGATGTACGCGAAGCTTGGTTAGGATTCCATTCCGGATCACTACGGACACCGATACCGCTTGCCATGTGTTCGTTCGGCATCGGCGCAGCGGTCGCTGATGCCTGAATCGGGAGCGGGCCGGGAGGATGTCCACATCTGCTCGCGCCCCGGAACCTCGATTTCACCGGCCTGTCATTGAACTGGTCTAGCGCTGCTCCCGTCATCGCTGACAGCCAAGGAGCAAGCCATGTCGAAGCCGGTGCTGGGCGCCGCATTGTCCATCAAATCGATCCCCGCGCATCGCGACTGGCTTCTCGACAGGCAGCGCGATCTCGAGATCCAGGATTTCTTCCGCGCGGACCTGCTCGATAGCGATTGGCGCAGCACGGCCGGCGAGATCAAGCAGATGCTGTCAGGCCATACTGGCCGGCTCGGCATCCACGGCCCGTTCTGGGGTTTCAAGATCGACAGCCACGATCCCATGATCCGTCAGGCCGTGACCAAGCGCCTGCTTCAGGGCCTGGAGGCCGCTGAGTTCCTTGGTGCGACGCAGATGGTGATCCATTCGCCGTTCACGACCTGGGACCACAACAATCTCGATCTCTATCCCGACAACCGCGCCAATATCGTCGAACGTGTCAAGGCCACGCTCGCCGAGGTGATCGCGCGCGCGGAAAACATCGGCTGCGAGATCGTCATCGAGAACATCGAGGACAAGGATCCGCGCGATCGCGTGCGCCTCGCCAGGGCGCTCGAAAGCGGCAAGGTGCGCGTCTCGCTCGATACGGGTCACGCCAATTACGCCCACATTTCCACCGGCGCGCCGCCTGTCGACTATTACGTGGAGACCGCCGGCGACATGCTGACCCACGTGCATCTGCAGGACACTGACGGCTTTGCTGACCGGCACTGGGCGCCCGGCGAAGGCAACATTCCCTGGGTCGCCCTGTTCCGCGCGCTGGGACGGCTGAATTCCAATCCGCGGCTGATCCTCGAGCTCCGCAATCACGACGACGTTCGCAAGGGCGCAGCCCATCTCGCCGCGCTCGGTCTCGCCGAATAACCGCATCATCTGGGGCTATCGCCATGAGCAAGTTCACCCGTCGCACCATCCTGAAATCCGGCGGCGCCGCCGCGGGCACGCTGCTGCTGCCGCGCTTTGCCATCGCGCAAGGCGACAACCGTCCATCGGTGACGATCGCCGTGCAGAAGGTCACCAACGCGAACGTGCTCGACGTGCTGCGCGAGCAGTCCAATGTCGGCGAGCGCGTGTTCTTCTCCTCGATCTGGGAAGGCCTGATCTCCAAGAACTGGCGCGGCAATCTGGAAGCCGTGCCCGGCCTTGCCACCGAATGGCGCCGCATCGACGACCAAACCGTCGAGGTGAAGCTGCGCCAGGGCGTCAAATTCCACAACGGTGATGAGCTTACTGCGGAAGACGTCGTCTTCACCTTCAGCCGCGAGCGCATGTTCGGCGAGACCGAGGCCAAGAGCCGCTCCACCATCCAGGCCTTCGAGAAGATCCCGACGCCGCGTCCGGGCAAGGAATTGCCGCCTGACGTGCCCGCGGTCGCGCGCCGCATCTGGCCGGATCTCGTGCGCGTCGATGCCGTCGACAAGTATACCGTGCGCTTCTACAACGCGACGCCCGACGTCACGATCGAAGGCCGGCTGTCGCGCTACGGCTCCGACATCATGAACCGCCGAGCCTGGGACGAGTCCGCGAGCTATCTCGACTGGGCGCGCAAGCCGGTCACGACCGGCCCCTACAAGGTCGTCGAGCTCAAGCCCGACGTGTCGCTGACGCTGGAGGCCCACGACGAATATTGGGGCGGTCGTCCGCCGCTCAAGCGCATCCGCTTCCTCGAAGTGCCTGAGGTTGCGAGCCGCATCAACGGGCTGCTCTCGGGCGAATACCAGTTCGCCTGCGACATCCCGCCGGACCAGATCGCCGGCATCGAGAAGAATGCCGCGTTCGAAGTGCAGGGCGGCACCATCCTCAATCACCGCCTGACCGTGTTCGACAAGAACCACGCCGTGCTCGCCAACCCGCTGGTGCGCCGCGCCTTCACCCACGCGATCGACCGCCAGGCCATCGTGGACAGCCTGTGGGCCGGCCGCACCCGCGTGCCGAAAGGCCTGCAATGGGAGTTCTACGGCGACATGTTCAACGCCGACTGGAGCGTGCCGGCCTACGATCCCAAGCTGGCGCAGGAACTGCTCAAGCAGGCCAATTACAAGGGTGATCCGATTCCGTATCGCCTGCTCAACAACTACTACACCAACCAGGTCGCGACTGCGCAGGTGCTGGTCGAGATGTGGAAATCGGTCGGCCTCAACGTCCAGATCGAGACCAAGGAGAACTGGTCGCAGATCATGGAGCGTGCGCCGACCCGCGCCGTGCGCGACTGGTCGAACTCGGCGGCCTTCAACGACCCGGTGTCCTCGCTGGTGGCCCAGCATGGGCCGAACGGCCAGCAGCAGCAGATCGGCGAGTGGACCAACGCCGAGCTGAACAAGCTCTCGGAGTTCCTGGAGACATCGACCGACCGGCCTGCGCGCAAGAAGGCGTTCCGCCGCATGCTGGAGATCGCCGAGCGCGAGGACCCCGCCTACACGGTGCTGCACCAGAACGCGACCTTTACGGCCAAGCCGAAATCGATCAAGTGGAAGGCCTCGCCCGCCTTCGCGATGGATTTCCGCGCCGGCAATTTCGAGGCGTGAGCGTGGCTGCACTGGTCAACATCCGGGATTTGCGCGTCGCTTTCAGCGGCGTGCCGGTCCTGCGCGGCGTCGATCTCACGCTGCAGAAGGGCGAGGCCGTCGGCCTCGTCGGCGAGTCCGGATCGGGCAAGTCGGTGACGTGGCTTTCCGCGGTCGGGCTGTTGCCGCGGCAAGCGACGGTCTCGGGCTCGGTGCGGCTCGACGGTCGCGAGCTGCTCGGTGCGCCGGCCTCCGAACTCGATCAGGTCAGGGGCGGGCGGATCGCCATGATCTTCCAGGATCCGGCGAGCGCGCTCAATCCGGTGCTGACCATCCGCAAGCAGCTCTGCGAAGCGCTGGCGCTGCATCGCGATCTCCAAGGGAATTCCGTGAAGGCGGAAGCGCGGCGGCTGCTCGATCTCGTCGGCATTCCCGACGCCGGCCGGCGGCTGGAGGCCTATCCGCACGAATTCTCCGGCGGCCAGGTCCAGCGCATCATGATTGCGATGGCGCTGGCTGGAAATCCCGATGTCCTGATCGCGGACGAGCCGACTACCGCGCTCGATGCGACCATCCAGGCGCAGATTTTGGAGCTGCTGTCGTCGATCCGACGCGAGTTCGCCATGGCGATGGTGCTGATCAGCCACGATCTCGGTGTCGTCGCCGAAAACTGCGACCGCGTCGCCGTGATGTATGCCGGCCGCATCGTCGAGCAGGCACCCGCCAACCAGCTTTTCGCCGATCCCGTGCATCCCTATGCACAAGGGCTGATCGGCGCGCTGCCGCCGCTCGATGGGCCGCGGCGCCGCCTGACGGCCATTCCCGGCACCGTGCCCGATCCCGCGAAGATGCCTGACGGCTGCGCCTTCGCGCCCCGTTGCGCGATGGCGGCCGAGGCGTGCAGTCTGGCAGCCCCGCCGCTGGCGCCCATCGCGAATGACCGCGTGGTCGCTTGCATCCGCGCCGAGGCCTCCCGCCGCGCGCTGCTCGGGATCGCCGCCGAATGAGTGCGCCGCTCGTCGAGGTGTCCGCGATCTCGCGCAGCTATTCGATGCGGTCCGGCATGTTCGGCCGAGCCACGGCCGTGCATGCCGTCGATGGGGTTTCGCTGACCATCCCCAAGGGCGAAACGCTGGGCCTCGTCGGCGAGTCCGGCTCGGGCAAATCCACCACCGGTCGCATCGTGCTCGGCCTCGAGCCGCCCGATCGCGGCGAGGTGAGGTTCGACGGCAAGCCGATGGCTGCGCCGGGCACGCCGGCATGGCGGGCGCAGCGCGCGCGCATGCAAATGATCTTTCAGGACCCGCTCGGCGCGCTGGACCGCCGTTTGCCGGTCGCAGCGCAGATCCGCGAGCCCCTCGACATTCACGGCGTCGGCACGCCCGCCGAACGCGAGGACCGCGTGCGCGAACTCCTGCGCGCGGTCGAGCTGACGTCGGCGCATGGCGCCCGCTATCCCGGCGCGCTCTCCGGCGGCCAGCGCCAGCGCATCGTGCTGGCGCGTGCGCTCGCCACAAGACCCGATTTCCTCGTCTGCGACGAGCCGGTCAGCGCGCTCGACGTCTCGATCCAGGCGCAGGTGGTGAACCTGCTTTGCGATCTCCAGGCCCAGCTGTCGCTGACGCTGCTCTTCATCAGCCACGATCTGCGCGTCGTCAGGCAGATCAGCAATATCGTCGCCGTGATGTATCTCGGCCGCATCGTCGAGATCGGCAGCGCCGACGATCTGTTCGCGCGGCCCGAGCATCCCTACACGCAGGCGCTGGTCTCGGCTTCGCCCGCGCCGGGCCGCCGCAGCGCAGGCCGCATCGTGCTGGCGGGCGATCCGCCGAATCCGGCCGCGCGCCCACAAGGCTGTGCTTTCCATCCGCGCTGCCCGCGCGCCATCGCGCGCTGTGCGAGCGAGGTGCCGGCGCTGTCGACCCTCAGTGGCGACAGGCAGGTCGCCTGCCATCTCGTCACCGGCGTCCAAGCGCGGGACGCCGCGTGATGGGACGCTATCTCGCCATTCGCTTCGGCCGCGCCGCGCTCACGATCGTGCTGGTCGTCACCTTCGCCTTCGTCGTGCTTCGCCTCTCCGGCGATCCCGCGCTGATGATTTTGGGACCCGAGGCGCCGCCCGAGGTGCTCGCGGCGTTCCGCAAGGCCTGGGGCCTCGATGATCCCATCTGGTTTCAGTATCTGGATTACTTCGGCGCCATCGCCAAAGGCGAGCTCGGCCGCTCCATGCGCGACGGGCGGCCCGCGATCGAGCTGGTGCTGGAGCGCATTCCGGCGACGCTGGCGCTGACCTTGCCGGCTTTCTTCTTCAAGGTCGCGCTCGGCGTTCCCGCCGGCATCTATGCCGCGCTGCATCGGGGCTCGGCCATCGACCGCGCCGTGATGATGACGGCGGTCGCCGGCTTCACCGTGCCGAGCTTCGTGCTCGCGCTGATCCTGGTCCTCGTCTTTGCCGTGCAGCTCGGCTGGCTGCCCTCGGGCGGACAGGACAGCTGGCGCCATGCGATCCTTCCCATTGCCACGCTGAGCCTCGGCGGGGCCGCCGTGCTGGCGCGCTTCACGCGCAGCGCGATGCTGGAGGTGCTGGGCCAGCCCTATATCCGCACGGCCTCCGCCAAGGGCGTGCCGTGGCGCAAGGTGGTGACGTCGCACGCGCTGCCGAACGCGGCGATCCCGACCGTGACAATTCTGGGCTTCATGGTGGGCACGCTGATCGCCGGCGCGGTCGTGGTCGAGAGCGTGTTTTCCTGGCCGGGAGTAGGGCGCCTGCTCGTCGTCGCCGTCGCCAACCGCGACCTCGCCGTCGTGCAGTGCATCCTCCTGCTGGTCGCCATGACCATGGTCACGTCGAACCTGGTCGTCGATTTCCTCTACGGCTTCCTTGATCCCAGGCTGCGCGCCAAAGGAGCGCACGCATGACCGACGCGACGCTGAAGGACACGGCTGGTCGCCGCATCAGCCTGCCGGCGATCCCGCTCTCGGTCGCGCTGGCGATCGGCTGGATCGTCGCCATGCTGGTGATCGCGGCTTTCGCCGAGAAGATCGCGCCTTACGGCTATACCCAGCTCGATCTGCGCAACCGGCTGGCCGCACCCGGCAATGTCGCGCACTGGCTCGGCACAGACGAACTCGGCCGCGACGTGCTGTCGCGTCTGCTCGTCTCGATCCGCATCTCGCTGCTGATCGCCTTCGGCGCGACCGCGATCTCGGCCGTCGTCGGCACCACGCTCGGCTTTCTCGCCGCGCATTTCCGCGGCGTCGTCGAGCAGTTCGTGCTGATGCTGACCGATTTCCAGGCTAGCATGCCGTTCCTGATCATGGCGCTGGCCGTGCTCGCCTTCTTCGGCAATTCGCTGCCGCTCCTGATCGGGTTGATGGGCCTGTTCGGCTGGGAGCGCTACGCCCGCATCGCGCGCGGCCTCGCCATCTCCGCCAATGCGCAAGGCTATGCCGCAGCTGTCCGCCAGTTAGGGGCGACGCCGCCGCGGATTTACCTGCAGCACATCCTGCCCAACATCGCCTCGACCCTGATCGTCTCGACCACGCTGGTGTTCCCCGAGGTGATCCTGATGGAGTCCGGGCTGTCCTTCCTCGGCCTCGGCGTGCAGCCGCCGATGACCAGCCTCGGCAACATGGTGGGCTATGGCCGGGAATACCTGACGAGGGCGCCCTGGATCATGCTGGCCCCGGCGACCACGATCGTGGTCACAACGCTGGCGGTCTCCGTGATCGGCGACTGGCTGCGCGACCGGCTGGATCCGACGCTGCAATAGGGCGGTCTCGTGTCCCGGACGCGCGTAGCGCGAGCCGGGACCCAGATGCCACAGCGCTCGCCGCCGCATGGGCCCCGGCTCTGCAGCGCACCGCCGAAGAGGCGCTGCGCTGCGTCCGGGGCACGAGACAGCCCGCGCCGGGAGCAGGGGAGCCCTGTCCGCCCCAAGTTCCCGTTGCGCGCGTTCCCCGGCTGCGCTATCCGGCCACAAAGGCCTGAGGCGGCACCAGATTTTCCCGCTCCGCGCCGCAAACCCGAGGACGGAAACCGCCATGCCAGCCTATCGCTCCCGCATCGTCAACTCCTTCACCCAGTTCGTGCCCGGCCACGTGCATCTGAAGGACCTCGGCCAGCTCGTGGCCCGCGAGATCGAGCAGGCCGGCGGCGTCGCCAAGGAGTTCAACACCATCGCGGTCGATGACGGCATCGCCATGGGCCATGACGGCATGCTCTACAGCCTGCCGTCGCGCGAACTGATCGCCGACAGCGTCGAATACATGGTCAACGCGCATTGCGCCGATGGCATGGTCTGCATCTCCAATTGCGACAAGATCACGCCCGGCATGCTGATGGCCGCGCTGCGCCTCAACATTCCCGTCGTGTTCGTCTCGGGCGGCCCGATGGAGGCCGGCAAGGTCAAGCTCGACGGCAAGACCAAGGCGGTCGACCTGATCGACGCCATGGTGGCCGCGGCCGATAGCAAGGTCAGCGACGAGGACGTCAAGGTGATCGAGCGTTCGGCGTGCCCGACCTGCGGCTCGTGCTCGGGCATGTTCACCGCCAACTCCATGAACTGCCTCACCGAGGCGCTTGGCCTGGCGCTGCCCGGCAACGGCACTGTCGTGGCGACCCATGCCGACCGCAAGCGCCTGTTCGTCGAGGCCGGCCACACCATCGTCGATATCGTCCGCCGCTACTACGAGCAGGACGATGCCAGCGTGCTGCCGCGCAACATCGCCAACTTCAAGGCGTTCGAGAACGCCATGACGCTCGACATCGCGATGGGCGGCTCCACCAACACCGTGCTGCATCTGCTCGCCGCCGCCCATGAGGGCGAGGTGAAGTTCACCATGAAGGACATCGACCGGCTGTCGCGCCGCGTGCCCGTGCTGTGCAAGGTCGCGCCCTCCGTCGCCGACGTCCACGTCGAGGACGTGCATCGCGCCGGCGGCATCATGGGCATCCTCGGCGAGCTCGATCGCGCAGGGCTGATCGACACCTCCGTCTCGACAGTGCACGCCCCGACCATGAACGATGCGCTGGAGCGCTGGGACATCAAGCGCAGCAAGAGCGAGTCCGTCCGCACCTTCTTCCGCGCCTCGCCGGGCGGCATTCCGACGCAAGTCGCCTTCAGCCAGGAGCGCCGCTACGACGAGCTCGATGCCGATCGCGAGAAGGGCGTCGTGCGCGATCTCGCGCACGCCTTCAGCAAGGACGGCGGTCTTGCCGTGCTCTACGGCAACCTCGCCCAGGACGGCTGCATCGTGAAGACCGCGGGCGTCGATTCCTCGATCCTGAAGTTCTCCGGCCCCGCGCGCGTGTTCGAAAGCCAGGACGCGGCGGTCGAAGGCATCCTGGGCGGCAAGGTCGTGGCCGGCGAAGTCGTGGTCATCATCTATGAAGGCCCGCGCGGCGGCCCCGGCATGCAGGAGATGCTCTATCCGACCAGCTATTTGAAATCGATGGGCTTAGGTAAGGCCTGCGCGCTCGTCACCGACGGCCGCTTCTCCGGCGGCTCGTCCGGCCTGTCGATCGGCCATCTGTCGCCGGAAGCGGCGGAGGGCGGCAACATCGGTCTGGTGCGCACCGGCGACATCATCGCCATCGATATCCCGAACCGCAGCATCACGCTCGAAGTCTCCGACGAGGAGCTGGCCAAGCGCCGCGCCGCGGAAGAGGCCAAGGGCGATGCCGCCTGGCAGGCGCAGGGGCGCAAGCGCAACGTCTCGACCGCGCTGCAGGCCTACGCGGCGCTCACCACCAGCGCCGCCCGCGGCGCGGTGCGCGAGGTGAAGCGGCGTTCGAAGTAAGCCCTTGTAGCCCGGATGGAGCCAATGGTCGGCGCGAAGCCGACCATTGGTGTAATCCGGGGCAAGTGCGAGACCGGACGAGAGACCGGTCCCGGATTGCGCTGCGCTCCATCCGGGCTACTCATCGGGTCGTTGCGCCAACATCGATGGTCAACAAGTCCTGAACGGCCGGCGAAAGCCGGCCGTTCGCATTAAGGATGCCCTGATGAACTTCAGCAGCCCTGGATATTGCGGCGTATAATGCGGCTACCTTCGCAAATCCATTTCGGGCAATTGGGGCACCACATCATGTCGCGTACTCTTGCTGTTGTTTTCTCTACCGCCGTCGCCGCGATTTCCATGACGGGCGCAGCCTCCGCCGGCTGCTACAATTGCTACGCACCGCCGCCGTGCCAGACCTGCTACCAGCAGCAATACGTGCAGCCGCAATACCGCACCGTCGATGAGACCGTGATGGTGTCGCCGGGCGCCGTCGTCGCGCACCGCACGCCCGCGCAATACCGCACCGTGATGGTGCCGCAGACCGTGATGGTCGCGCCGCCCAGCGTCCAGTACCAGCGCATTCCGCCGCAATACGCCACGCGCCAGCGCGTCGAGATGGTCTCGCCCGGCTATTCCTACTACGCCCCGGTGCAGATGGGCTGCGCGTCCTGCGGGTACTGAGGACGACGTAACAGAGATCGGTTTCGAACGGCGCTCCTCGCGGGGCGCCGTTTTCTTTTGCGTGCCGAAAACGAGGCCCGGCCATGGAGACCAATCCTGCCCGGGCCTCGCAACCGGCGACGCCCTGGGAGATGTCGCCAGCGTTCGGATTGCCGAGACGTCGGCGCGAGACGGCGCCGAGCCTGTCGGCAAGCTAGAGGAACTGGCTGACGCTCGCCTGACAGACCGGCGGGCGGATGGGCTCGAGGCGAGGGGCCAACTTCGCGTTGCCTTGTGCGGTCGACTGCGTTAAGCGACAGGCGTTCCGGGCTTGGAAGGGTGGCCGAGTGGTTTAAGGCACCGGTCTTGAAAACCGGCGTGCCCGCAAGGGTACCGTGGGTTCGAATCCCACCCCTTCCGCCAATTCTCCTCTCATGTAGCTGATATTACAGCCAAACTGTCGTCATCTGTGGCGTGCGCCCCCGAAACCAGCCTTAAGGACGGAGCTGGTGGATTTGGAGCACGCGTACGCCGGATCCACGGCATGAAAGGCTCGGCTCGTTACCCCGCGAAGGTGTCCGAAAGCGGAGCGCGAGCGCAAGATGCGTCGATGCTGATTCTCGACCGGATTATTGTGTCCTTGGACCAAAAAACTATTGCGGCTCGGCCGGCTTATCGCGCTCATGGCTTTCCGCTTCGGCGGCTGCGCACGCGTCCATGCCATGGCACCTGCTTAGATAGTATCGAGCGCCCGCCACGATCGAGCCAACAGCGAGCACGGCAACAAGCAGGATGATTATCCACCGTCTATTCGACATTCCATGTCCTTCTGTGATGACAGCCTTCTACCAACCGCCGTCCGATACCCGATCGTGAAGGCAAGGAGGAGATGTGGTGCCCTCCTGCCAGTCTATCCGACCGCGATTCATTGGCCATGCCTCCCAGACAGGTAATCCGTGAACCAGACCTCCACTCCGGCCTCCCTCGACAAGCTGAAGCTCCGCATTCAGGCGTTGCGCGCCAAGACGATCGCCAATGGCTGCACTGAGGACGAGGCGCTGTCGGCCGCCGCCAAGGTCGCCGAGCTTCTGGATCGCCACGATCTCTCGCTCTCGGATGTCGAGCTGCGCGCCTCGCCGTGCGAACGGAGGGTCTTCGAGACTCATCGCAAGAAGCGAATTCCCCTGGACGACTGCATCGGCGCGATCGCTCATTTCTGCGATTGCCGGGTCTGGCGCGAGAAGAATGTGGCCGGCGAGAACAGCTATGTGTTCTTTGGTCTCGGCGCGGATGTCGAGGTCGCGCATTATCTGGCGGAATTGATCGACGGCGCCGTGCGCGCCGAACTTGGACGCTTCAAGACCTCGGTCGACTACAGCAGGTTTCGGCACCAGGAGCGGCATCTGGCCAACGCCTCCTTCGCGCTCGGGATGGTGGCGTCCATCGCGGACAAGCTAGTGGCGATCAAGGCCGGTCGCGATCAGGTCAACGAAAGCACCGGCCGCGGGCTGGTCGTCATCAAGACCTCGGTGGTCGACACTGAATTCGACAAGCTAGACCTCAAGCTCCGGAGCCAGCGCAGCACGGGCCGGATGGTGTCCATGACGGCCTATGAAGCCGGCGGCGCCGCGGGATCGGAGCTGGCCATCGATCTAGGACTTGGCGGGACGCGGTCAGGGACGGCTCCCAAAGAAAGCTGAACGCACTAGGTCCCCGCCGGTCCTTGCGAAATATCAATCACGTGGCGGTCGGTCCCGACCGTTATGACGATCGTATACGTCTTGGGGCCACCGCCTTGGTCGGTAGGTGGTGTGATGTGGAGCTGCCCACCGTACCATTCGCCCGGCATCATGGTGTTGTCCTTGATGACGGCCAGCTCCAGCACTGCCACCGGAGCGGGTTAACGTCCTCACCGTGGTCGGAATATTTTGGCCGTCAGGCCAGGCGGGAAGGGCGCATCTGCTTCAGTTCGTAGAGCCGCAGTGCGACAATACGCGCTTCGACATCTCGAAAGAATAATTCGCTATCACATCTTGAGATCCCGGGGCAAAAAGCCACTTCGCCTCGCGCAAGAGGTTTCGCATCGTAGGTTATCGCCGAACAAAGATTCTTAACGGCATTGCTGACGCCTTTGCTGGCGTGATGGACATCCCTACCGGTGCAGTCCTCTGAACGGAATTCCTAGCCGAGCGTTGAAGAAGTGCCTGTTCAGACCGACTTTCGATGAAGACTACCCGTCCTTCGGCAATTTGAGCTGCAAATAATCTGTCAGCGCTTTGCTGACGTGCAGCCTTAAGCGAGCTTTGGATAGCTTGAGCGAGCCGCGGCTGCTTGAGTTCGTTCAACGCAGAGATCATTTCATTCGCGATTTCTTCGCAAACGTTGCGTTCGCAAGGAGGCACTCCAATCTGGAAGCTTGCGAACAGTCCCTTCAACGTCATCGCGATGACATCGCCCTGCTTTGCGAGCAGATTGATTTCTTTGAATGCCTCGGAAAACGTGGACACTACAATTCGCTTGCTGCTCATTGAAACCAAAGAATGACTCTTAAGTGGAAGAAACCCTTCCTGAAGAGACTGGCGTACCAGCAGCGAACCCAATTCCCCTTCTGGAGGACCTCCTCGCCCAAATAGAAGCGATATGCCTAAATGGAACCGGGCAGCAGATCTGATAGCCGGGTTCGCACTTATGGCAGCGTGCTTCAGCAATTCACGTGATCGCAATAGGTCTTTTGGACCACCAATGCCTTGGTCGTACATAACCGCGAGAGGAAGAGCAGCTCTTGTTTGGCCGGCGCGGAATGCATCCTCGAGCAACTTTCGGGCCTCGATATATTTCCCGTCCTCAATGAGCTTAGCCCAAGACGTTTCGAAGATATCAGGGTCGACAGACAGCGCGTGATACGTTTCTGACCAGCCGCTTGGGGGCGTCACAAGGTGAAACAGGCTGTCGCCGGAATCGATACAGCGCCAATTGAAAAAATCAAACATATCAGCGGTTCCAAGCTGCAAGTGATCGCGCCAGTGACGGTACTTCGTCGAGGCGGTGTAAGAGTTAGGGCAGTATCGAGCCCCGTCATCAAATGTGCATTGCTCTGAAATGGGCAGTTCACATTTTTCGGCCGATGTGAGTGCATTGGTCAACTCATCGTCGACCTTTACCAGCCGGAACTTCTTTCCAATGAGGATCCCTTCAGACAAGCCTGCCTCCGCTGCGGGCTTCAACTTCAGATTCAGATCCGTAAAGCTACTCTCCAATCTTTCCTGCGTTCTCGCTATCATCCAATCGTACCAGAGGGGTGTTATTGCGGCGACTGCGGCGAGCGCGGTGGAAGCGGCTAAAGCTAAAGCGAACTTTCGCACCGTTTCTCGGCGCGTGGCGTTTTTCATCTCGCGTTCGACGAGCACGTTGTCGGTGCGGATTTCCCCTAGAGCCAGCCGAATGTCTCGCTTCAGTTGCAATAGGGCGTCTTGCGAATTCAATTCAGCCGTCGGATCGATCTGCAGGCAGTGTTTTTCTGCGAGGTTGGCAGGTATTTCTGAGTTGTCGATTCTGACCGGTATGACGCGACTATTGAGCAGAGCCCGCTCGGTCTCTTTAGCAACCCACTCACTCTGTATTGAAGCGTAAGAAAGGATAATGAGCGTGGTTGAGCCTCGATCAATCGCATCCATAAGAGCTTGGGTGTAATCTTGGCCGCCCACAAGATCACGGTCCCACCAGACGTTGAAATCGTCTTCCAGTTGAGCAGCTAAGCGCCCAGCGAAATCTTTGTCATTTCGAGAATAGCTGATGAAGACATCTATCGTCATCGGATGCAACCGCAATTGATTTTGACCCAACAATAAGGTCGTCCAGGTGAACGATCAAAGGTTGATGGAGAAAACGGGTCTGGTCGTTTCTGGCTGTCAACGAGCGCGCGGGACTGAGGTCTAAAATCCAGAGTTGTATTAAAATAAAAAGGTTGTATCATCTAGTTTTTGGATTGTGGTTTTCACATTATTGAAAGATAGGGGGCGTTATGCCCGAAGAGTCGGCTGCGGCGATTGAGAAAACCGATATTCGAGATCTGGTTGCTTTCAAGAAGATAAGGTCCATCTGCTCAGCAATTTATTCTGGTCCTTCTCCATCTTGCGATTTCCGGCGGAGCATTTGCAGCCGCCGCGTACTATGTAAGTAATTATCTGCAGTTGCGCGATCTCCCTTCTGTACGCCCAAGTCAGGTTGTAGACAGCGCCAGCTGTGGCGATCGTGAATGCGGTGATTGCGGCACTCGCCTTGTATCTGCCACTCATGATCGCAGTCTGGGTAGGATTCAAGTTCGCAAAGAGCGCGAATGCCTTAATGCGCGCAGCATTCTACGAGGCAACAAGCGTCGTTCCACAGCGGGACTATGACCTGATTCAGTCGGCTATTCAGCAAGGCAATCCTGCTCCGATTTCCGAGTACATCCGCCTAGTAAGCTTGACTGGCGGCGTGGGGATTTTCACCAAGATCGGATTGACCGGCCTCCCGCTGGTCACTCTCGCATTGGTTCTGCTTTTTGCATCGGGAGTGTTGATCGCCGACGATAGCAAAGAAACTTTCAATGCGTTTCTCGATTTCACCAAGCTGACCTTAGGCGCCTTCATTGGTTCTTTCGTGCAGCGGCAGGTTGAAAATCGGAGCCGCGAGACCGAGCTCCAGCGAGCCGTAGAAAACATCACGCGCAGTACGGGCGGTCGCCCGGTGTCTGAGGAGAAGACCCTCCCTGTTGGACCGGGTAGCGGAAAAGAAGGCGGCACGCAAAACGACGGTGTGTTGCCACCGGTCGGGCCGGCGGAGATACCATCGGTGGAAAACAAGCTAGGCGGGTAAACGCGTAGGGAACTTCGACTCCAGCGGGCGAGGTCAGGATTCCGACGACTTATGATCTGCGGCTCGAGGCCGCCTAGGGCGTAGCCATAAGCACCGGTTCTTGGGCTGCGACGTTGTTCAGGATCGCTTACGGGCTTACGGGCTTGCGGGTATTCCGATGGGAGTGCCCTTACGCCTTGCCGCGTTCTTGACCGTCACTCGCCGGGCTTGGGAATAACCGGATGATCGGCTGATGTTACAACGTACCGGTCGAAGGCTGGGCGGGGCCGCTTTCACCCGAAGGAGGAACTTTTGGCGAAGCGTAGACGCGCGGTGATCTAACGGTCTCCTACGCCCCGGCCGGTCCTTGCGAAATATCAATCACGTGGCGGTCGGTCCCGACCGTTATGACGATCGTATACGTCTTGGGGCCACCGCCTTGGTCGGTAGGTGGTGCGATGTGGAGCTGCCCACCGTACCATTCGCCCGGCATCATGGTGTTGTCCTTGATGACGGCCTGCTCCAGCACCGCCATGTTCCGCTGACCTGTCTCGACAGTGGCTGCAATCATGGCTTCGTTTTGAGCAGCCGCGTTGTTCTGAGCTATCGCAGCCGCCGTGGGGCTATAGAACGTTCCGGTACGCCCGCCGGGGGTGGTATAGTGGCCGTAGCCTGCCCGGGAAGCGCTATACGCATTGCCAGCGGCAGCAACACCCGTGAGGAGCGCGGCCGCGACCTGGCGGTTCTTCTCCTCCTGCACCAGCATTTCATAGGTCACGACTTTCATCTCGAAATCCGATCCGGCTGCATGCTGCACGGCCTCTACTTGAGACACCCGGAAATCGACCGGCTGCTTGCCGAGATTATTGATACCGACAACAAAGACCGGACGCCCATTGTTCTGCATTTGCCGGGCCGCTGGCCGGACCAACACCAGTGACGTCTTCTGCCGCGAAACCAGCGCAGGCTGGCCATCGCGCATCAGCGCCTGTTGTTGCGGATTGGAAGTCTTGAATTGAATGGTTTCGGCGGTGCTGACACAGCCGCCCAATAACGCGCAAAGCGCGAGTATTCTCAAACTATGCATTTTAGCCCCCAACCCTAAAGCCGTCATCCAAGCGCAACCATTGCGGGACTTCAATAGAAGCCGCGCGTTATCGGCTCCCGGAAGAATACGGTGGGATGCTTTCAATCAATGCCGTATTACGGCGAAAGGCGAGGGCGCGTTAGCGCCATCGTTTCCTGGGCAAGGTGCCCATCGTCGTGTGCGTCCGCAGTGGGGAGCGCGCATGAGCGACACCCAGTTCGCGGCCCGGCCATGCGCGCTCCTGTCCCTCTCTTTAAACAGGCAGCTCCGAGCAAGCTGCAAGCCTCAGCTCTTCGGACCCGCGCCCTTCAGCGCGTCCCACGCGGCCTGGTTTGCCTGATCGAACGCCTTCCTGGACTCAGAGAGCGCGGCGCTCAGCACCGTCCACGATTCACTCCCGGCCTGCTTCAGCTTCTGCAGGCGCGCCTCTGCCTCGGACGCGTCGGATTTCATCTGCTTGAGCGCGGCATCGACATCGCCGGTGTGGGCTGCGGCGACCTTGCCGGCGGCCTCGCGGAATTTGTCCGCGGCTTCGCGCCAGGCCTTGGCTTGAGCCGCGGCAACGTCCTTGAACGTCGCCTGCTGCTGCTCGAATTGTTTGCCGGCGCCCTCGAAGTAGGTTTTCACCTGGGCTTCGAAGCCGGCCCATTGCTTGTCGAGGTCGGTCTTGGCGCTCGCCCAGGCGGCTTCACCTGCTTCGGCCTGGGTCTTGAGCATCGCCTTGAATTCATCACGGCGCTTGGTCAGATCCTGCAGCAGCTGATCCGTCTTGACCTTGGACTCGGCTTTGGCCTGGCCGGCCTTGACCTCGAAGGAGGCGAGGGCGGCATCCATCTCGTCGATCCGCTCCTTGGCCCAATTGAGGTAGAAGTGCACGCTGCTCTGCTGTGACATGGCGGTCTCCAATTTGCTTGCCGGGGTGACGATCCCAGAGCTTGGGCTTGCTGGTATTGACATGTCTCAATGACGTTGCGGTCTCACGCAATTGCGATTGCCGCGCCGCGCAAGGCCGCATCGGCGCCGGTGCAAAAGGGGAGCGCTTGGCGTCGCGTCGACCAGCGCGCGCCTCTTCAGTGTGGAACCCGTTGAGCGCTCAGCGCGTTTAGCCGCGAACGCGATTGTGCGAGGTCCCCCTGCTCAAGAGTTCATCGACCCTGATCCCCGGCGAAACCGTCTGGCGGCGCTGCAAGGCGCGGCGTGTGGCGGTTCTCAACGATGCCGCCGCTTATTTCGCGGCTCTGCGCGCGGCGCTGCTCGATGCGCAGGAGCTCGTCTACATCGTCGGGTGGGATATCCATAGCGAGACCAGGCTGGTGGGCGCATCCGGGCAGGCCGATGACGGGCTGCCGGACCGGCTCGGCCCGTTCCTGCGCGCCCTGGTTCAGCGCCGACCGGCTTTGCGGATCAACATTCTGGTCTGGGACTTCGTCTCGTTCTACGCCTCCGAACGTGAATGGAATTCCGCGGCGAAATTCACCGAAGATACCGATGGCCGGGTCCAGTTCGTGCTGGATTCCACGCTTCCGTTCGGTTCGGCGCAGCACCAGAAGATCGTCTGCATCGACGGTGCGCTGGCATTCGTCGGCGGTCTGGATCTGACGATCCGGCGCTGGGACACGAGCGAGCATTGCGCCAATCTCGCCGCGCGCTGCGATCCGCAAGGCAAGCCATATCCGCCGTTTCATGACGTGCAATGTCTGGTCGACGGGGACGCGGCCGCCTCGGTGTTCGAGCTCGCGGAGGCCCGCTGGCGCGCGGCAGGCCAACAGACGCCCGATCGGCCCGCGCCGAAGAGCACGCGCTGGCCGTCGAACGTGCCGGTCGAGGCCCAGCAGATGCCCGTGGGCATCGCCCGGACCGAAGTGGTCTGCCCCGCAGGATCGACCATCCGGGAGGTCGAACGCTCGCTGATTGCGGCGATCAGGTCCGCGACCAGCTTCATCTACATCGAGAACCAGTTCACCAGCGCCACCGGGATCGCGGAAGCGCTGGCGGAGCAGATGCAGCGCGTGCCGTCGCTTCGGGTTCTGGTCGTCGCTCCCAAACTGCATTCCTCGTGGCTGGAATCCCAGGCCATGCAGAACGGCCGCGGGGCTTTCATCGCGTGCTTCAGCGAGGCGGGCGTGGCCGAGCGGATCCGTTTCGTCCATCCGGTCTCACGCGACGGGGATCAGGAAGCGGCCGTGATGGTGCACAGCAAGCTCATGATCGTCGATAACAGGATCCTGCGGATCGGTTCGGCCAATCTGAACAACCGGTCGATGGGCGCCGACAGCGAATGCGACCTGATCTTCGAAGCCGCATCCGACGAGCATCGGACGTTCATCACGTCGGTTCGCCGGCGCCTGATCGCGCATTTCTGCGGCCTCGACGAACGACGCGTCGCGCAGAACGACGATCATCTCTTTGCTCTGCTCGACGAAGTGTCGAAAGCCGGCGGCGCGAAGACGCTGCGGGGCGTGGAGGCCTCGGTCATCACCAGCACGCTCGCGACCATGGTCCAGCCGGTGGCGGATCCCGAGCATCCCTTGCACTTCGAGCGCGCGGCTTCGCGCATGTGGAACACGAAGACCGTCATCGGGATCGTATCGATCGCGGTGGCGCTCCTGGGCCTGGCGATGGCGTGGTCGTATACATCCCTCAGCGGCTTTGCCGACACGGGGCGCCTTTCGACCTTGCTGTCCACCTATTCGCACTCCGGCTGGGGACCGCCACTGGCGATCGTGGCTTTTGTGCTCGGCGGGCTGGTGGTGTTTCCGGTGCTGGTGCTGATTGCCGCAACGGCGGCCGCGCTCGGGCCGTGGCTGGGGTTCGTCACCGCGACCGCCGGCGCCCTGCTCAGCGCCTTCGTCCTTTTCGTGATCGGCCGGGCACTCGGACGACAGCGGCTTCAGCGACTCCTCGGACGGCGCGCCGCACGAATCCAGGACCGCGTCGTCGGCAAGGGCGTACTGGCTGTGGTCGTGATCCGGATGATTCCGGTCGCACCGTTCTCGCTGGTGAATGTCGTGGCCGGCGCGAGCACGTTGCCGCTACGCGACTTCCTCATCGGGACCGCGCTCGGCATGACGCCCGGTATTCTCGCCATGGCCGTGCTGGGGGCCCAGATCGCGGATCTGGCGCGCAATGCATCCTGGAGCAGCATGTTGCTGCTCGTGCTGGCGTTCCTGGGTTGGCTCGGCGTCTGCGCGGTCGCGCAGTTCGTCGCCACCTGGCTCGCCGGGAGGCGCTGATGCGCTTCATGACGTGGAATGTCCACGGCACGTTCAACCTCAATCCGAAGTTCGATCTGGAAGGGGTTTGCTCGATCGTTCGCAAATGGACCCCTGATGTCGTCGCGCTTCAGGAGGTGGATTCGCGGTCGCGCTCGGTCGATCCGTTCGTGAAGCTGGCGAGCGTCGTCGGCGATCATCGCATTCACGCCAAGTCGATCGTCACGAAGGATGGCGACTACGGTCAGATGCTCCTGAGCCGTTTTCCGTTCGCAGGTGAGCCGGAGATCGTCGACGTGTCCTACCGGGAGCGCGAGCCGCGCCGGGCCATCGCGACAAGCCTGCTGACGCCGGCCGGTCACGTGCGCGTGGTCGCCACGCATCTTGGCCTCAGCATCCACGAGCGCTATGCCCAGGCCCAGGCCCTGGTCAGCCTGGTCAAGCCGGCCAGGACGGTCGTCCTTGGCGACTTCAACGACTGGTTCTGGGTGAAATCGGTTCGGCGCGTGCTCGCGCAAGCCTGCCCGAACCGGACGCGGCTGCGAACTTTCCCGTCGGCATGGCCCCTCATGCGGCTCGACCGGATCTATGCGACGTCCGACAGCCCGATCGGGAAAGTATGGACCGACACAGCGGCGAGGGCCTATTCGGACCATTTGCCTGTCATTGCAGACATCGAGATCTAGCGATGTCGCTGTTTTGCCCGACGGCGCAAACGGCGTTCGGGAGCCTCGCGAAAACGCGTTATTTTACAAATACATGGCTACTGTGCATGGGGTTGTTTTTCGAATTTTGGTTGAGCATGGTCGGCCAGGCGAGGAACTTTTTCCTCACGGCCGCGTTATCCGGCCATGACTGAAGACGTTTCATTCCGACGCAAACCCCTGACCCCCGAGCAGCGCCAGGCGCGCGATGCGACACGCCGAGTCGAGGCCGAAAAGGCCATGCGCGACCATGAAGAGGCGCAGAAGGCGTTTTACGCCAACAAGGAGCGGCTGAAGGCCGAGCGGCTGGCGCGCGAAGCCGCGGCGCCGAAAGGCTGATCTCGCGCGCCCTGCGCCAGCATCTTCGGGCGGGTGCTGACGGCTAGAGCCGGCTCGACATCCGCGTTGCGCTCAAGGCCAGGACGAGCGCCTGGACGGCTCCCGCGAAGGCGCCGCGGGGCATTCGTGCCTCGATCGCTTCGGCCGCGACCCGACAATCCTCGGCGACCTTGAGCAGCCCGGTTCGCGTCAGGTCCATGGTGGAGAGGGCGGCCTGCTCCAGGCAGACCCGTTCAAGCCGTCGAAACTCCCGCAGCTCTTTGTTCATGCGTCAGCTCTCGGTGTGTCCCAAGCCCATGCGGCGCTGAGTCTGCTTAACAAATGGTAAACGATCTCAGCCTAGCCGGATTGGCTGGCGCCGGGCTTGTGCTGGCATGCCCGTGGCCGGCCGGGGCTGACGGCAGGCTTGACGGCGTTTGGCTTCCGCCGGAAGCTTCGAATGGTCCCAAACCATCGTGAACCACGGAGGCGTTTGCCCCAGTCAGTCCGACCCTCATCAGCGAAAGCGCAATGGAGCTGACCATGACCACGTTCGACAAGCGCGAGCAGGGCTTCGAGGCCAAATTCGTCCACGACGAGGAGCTCATGTTCAGGGCCACCGCCCGGTCCAACAAGCTGCTCGGTCTCTGGGCCGCAGGCCGGCTTGACCTCAGCGGCGATGCCGCGGCCAGCTATGCGACGAAGCTGGTAACGGATCATCTGGAAGACCGGACCATGGACGAGGTGCTGGACAAGGTGGCGAACGATCTTGCCGGCACGGGCCTTGCGCGCGAGCAGGTCGCGCTGAAGCTCCAGGAGTGCCTGCATCAGGCGCTGGCGCAGCTCGAAGCAGACAAGCAATAGAGGGCGATCCGTTGCGCCTCACCCGGCGTGCTTGCGCATTCCGGAATCGCTGAGTCTGTCGACGAAGGCGATGCCGATCGCCGAGAGGATGAAGGTGATGGTTCGAGATCATCACGAGCCGATCAGCGCCGGCGCGCTCATCATGAACTGTTTCGTGCTAGCGTGCCTCGCGGCCATCGTGCGACGACCGGATCGGGAGGCGGGGAGTGAGTAGGGGAAGCTTCGGCAGATGGGCCAGCGGGATCGCACTCGCCGGTGTGCTCATGGTTGGCGCCGGCTCCACCGAGGTCTCAGCGACGCCGCTGACGCCGTTTCGCTACGAGGCGCAGGCGCAGCGTCATTGTCCGCGCGACAAGGTGGTCTGGCTCGACTTCAAGAAAGGGGTCTACTACCGCAAGGGGCAGAAGCGGTATGGCCTGGGGTTCGACGGCAGCTTCGTCTGCCAGAACGAAGCCCGCGACGGCCTTTATCGCCGCTCCCTGCTGGGCCTGCGCTAAGGGCGTGCGGCCTGATGGTGCGGCTAATTCCGACCGGCCAGCTTCACCGGGATGTGCTGGGACGTGCTGATCACCCGGGGGCTTCCGTCCGGATAGGTGCGGTCGCCACGGATCAGGGATTCCAGAACCAGGAAAAATTTCTCGGCAAGCATTTGCGTCACCTTCGTTGGTGAGGGCCTCTTGAAATGAGTCGAGGCGTCGAATGCCGAAATTCAATCAACTAAACGGGAGCGGAGCAATCCCAGGGGATTGCGATGCTGCATCGCGCTGGTCGTGTGGTTCGAAAACGGGAAAGCGGCGCCGACGTTCAGGCGAAGGCCAGTGCCACGAGGCTCGAGCAGAGCAGGACCAAACCGCCCGCGGTCAATGCCAGGAAGCTGTCAGATACCAGGTCATGGTTGCGCATGGGACACCTGCCGCTCTCGTCTTCGATGCTCGGTCGGATCGATCAAAATTCGCCGAACGCGCCGTCTTGAAAGAGGTGATGCTTGCCGTTCGCGCGAGTGCCTTCAGGCCCTCGTGCGGTAACCTTCAAACGCATGGGCCAGGAAGATCCCCGCGCTTACCAGACCCATCAGTGCCGAAACCGTCTCGATCATCGTTAAATTCCAAATCCCGCCCTTGCATTCGAGAAAGCGCGTGCGGCCTTGCACAGTCAAAAGAATTCCAATGAGGGCAGCGACAATGGGGGTGGAGTGAGGATTTGGCGCAACAGAATGTCCAGCCGTGGCACAGAGCAGGCGCCATCGCTCCGTAGAACAACGGAAAAATGCGAACGTCCCGTTTACCATCCCGGCGGGATCGCTGTGGGCTCCCCATTTCCGCCGTGTTCGGGTTGCGTTATCGTTACTGCTTCCGAGACGGTGGTGGGCCGCCTCGGATCAGGTGACCGGACAGCGCTCCCCGTAGCCAAAGCGGGATGGGTACGCCTCCGGCAAAGTGGTATTTGGGGCGCATGGGGATCCGACGGTCAGATTCGGTTTTGCGGGCCGCACGCGGTGTTGCGGCGGTCGCGACCTGCGTTGTGCTTGCCAACTGCGCCTCCTCCAACAAATTCGCCAGCCGCGTCGATCCGAAATACGGCGTATCCTCGAGCCCCCGGGTTGTGGCTTTCGGCGAGCCGGTCCCGAAGGGCGGCGGCACCTACCGCGTCGGCAAGCCCTATGTCGTGGCCGGCCGGACCTACGTGCCGGAGGAGGACGTCAACTATCGCGCCGAGGGCATGGCGTCCTGGTACGGCGACGATTTCCACGGTCGCCTGACCGCCAATGGCGAAGTGTTCGACATGACCTCGCTGACCGCGGCGCATCCGACCCTGCCGATGCCGTCCTACGCCCGGGTGACCAACATCTCGAACGGCAAGTCGCTGATCGTCCGCGTCAACGATCGCGGGCCCTATCACGGCAATCGCCTCATCGACGTCTCGAACAAGGCCGCCGAACTCCTTGAATTCAAAGGAAATGGTGTCGCCAAGGTTCGTGTCGAATATGTCGGCCGGGCGCCGCTTGAAGGCTCCGACGACCGCCAGCTTCTGGCAACCCTGCGCACCGGCGTGCCGGCGCCGTCGCCCTCGATGGTCCGGGTCGCCTCGGCAAAGCCCTTCGTGCCGGAATTGCCGGGATCGAGCCGCAGCGCCATTCGCGGCGACGTGCCGATGCCGGAGGGGCGGCCCTATAATCTCGGCAACACGTCCGCCGACCTGGCCTCGCTCAATGCGACCTCGGAAATGTCGGCCTCGAGCCGCAGCCGGGGCCGGGCGGTCCAGAACGCCCGCGCGGTGTCCTATGAGGAAGACGGCCGCTACGCCGCCGAGAGCGCGCCCTCATCGGCCGACGGCGCAGCCGAGGCCCGCAGCATTCTGAGCGGCCGCGGCCTCTATTAGGCCGCGCTCTCCCTCAGGAACTTCACGAGCGCTGCGTTGACCTCCTCGGCGCGTTCCTGCTGCACCCAATGGCCGGCGCCCTCGATGATCAGCTTTCGCTTGAGATTGGGCAGCACGCGCTCGAGCTCGTTGACGCGCTTGGCGCCGATCAGGCCGGTGATGACGGCGTCCTTGGAGCCGGCAATGAACAGCGAAGGCTGACGGATCTGCGCATCCTGCCAGGGCGCCGTCAGCTCCCAATTGCGGTCGATGTTGCGGTACCAGTTCAGTCCGCCGCGAAAGCCGGACTTGCGGAAGCTCTCGGTGAAATAAGCCAGATCCGCCTCGCTGAGCCAGCCGGGCAGCGGCTCCTCTGTTGTTGCGTGGCTGAGAAAGCCCTGGCCCTCCTGCACGAACATGGCGGCAGTGGGATCGGCCAGGCCCCGTCCTCCGAGCACGATGCGCATGGTGCGGGCGACGTCGCGCTCCAGCTCGGCCTCGGCAACGCCGGGCGCCTGGAAATACTGCCAGTAGAAATTGGTGACGCCGCCCTGGCGGAGCAGGTCGAGCGGCTTGCCGCGGCCGCGGAACGGCGGTGGCACGCTCAGGCCCGCGACCGCCGTGAAGATGTCGGGCCGGAACAGCGCCGCGTGCCAGGCCACCGGCGCCCCCCAATCATGGCCGACCACCATCGCCTTGGTCTCGCCGAGGGCCTGCACGAGACCGACCACATCGCCGACCGTGTCGAAGATCGAGTAGGCGGCCACGTCAGGCGGCGCCGCGCTTTGGCCGTAGCCGCGCATGTCGGGGGCGACGACGTGAAAACCGGCCTCGGCCAGCGCAGGGATCTGGTGGCGCCAGGAGTAGGACAGTTCCGGCCAGCCATGGCACAGCACCACCAGTGGACCCTGGCCAGCTTCGCGGACGAAGAGATCGATGCCGTTGGCCTTGATCACGCGGGTGGAGGACATCGCTTTTCCGCCTTGTTTCAGGGGTTTGGTCGAGAAACATGAGGTGCCACGATAGGGGCGCGGCGAGAATCGTGCAATCTCTGCGCAGGCGCCCAACCTCGCGTTGTTCGCGCTAATTCCAGCTGTTAGAACGCTGCTCTCAGGGCTTGGCCATGGCATGTCGTCTTCCTTCGCACCGTCACACCCGGTTCACCGCCGGAGCGTTGGCGCGCGGCCTGATCGCGATGGTTCTGGTGGCAAGCGTCGGCTGGAGCGGAGCGCTTCTGGCCGCCAACCAGAGCGTCCAGGGCGCCAAGAAGACGGAGGAGTCCGGGTTCGACGGTGACGCCCCAACCGCGATCCTGATCGAGGCCTCCTCAGGCAGCGTGCTGTTCGAGAAGAACGCCGACGAGCTGCGCGCCCCCTCCAGCATGATGAAGCTGATGACCGCGGAGGTCGTCTTCAACGCCATCAAGAAGGGCGACATCAAGCTCACGGACGAATACCGGATCAGCGAGAACGCCTGGCGCCGGGGCGGCGCCCCCTCGGGCGGCTCGACCATGTTCGCCGCCATCAACAGCAAGGTTTCGGTCGACGATCTCCTGCATGGCGCGATCATCCAGAGCGGCAATGACGCCTGCATCGCGCTCGCCGAGGCCATGGCCGGCAACGAGAAGATCTTCGCGGCCGACTTCATGACCAAGCGCGCCCGCGAGCTCGGCATGACCAAATCGACCTTTGGCAATTCCAACGGGCTGCCCGACCCCGCCAACAAGATGACCGTGCGCGAGCTCGGCGTCCTCGCCCGGCACATCATCTTGGACTTTCCGGAGTTCTACAAACTGTTCGGCGAGAAGGAGTACACCTGGAACAAGATCCGCCAGCCCAACCGCAATCCGCTGCTCAATTCTATGGAGGGCGCTGACGGCCTCAAGACCGGCTACACCAAGGAAGGCGGCTACGGCATGGTCGGCTCGGCCGTGCAGAACGGCACGCGGCTGATCGTCGTCGTCAACGGGCTGGAAGATCCAGAGGATCGCGCCACCGAAGCCAAGAAGATGCTGGAATGGGGCTTTCGCAATTTCGAGACCCGCATCCTGATCGCCGCCGACCAGCCGGTCGGCTACGCAAAGGTGTTTGGCGGCGAAAGCCGCTCGGTGAAGCTGGTCGCCAAGACGCCCGTGAAGGTGATGGTGCACAAGAACGGCAGCGACAAGCTGATCGCCCGCGTGGTTTATAAGGGCCCGGTGCGGGCACCGGTCGAGGCCGGCCAGCAGGTCGGCGTGGTCAAGGTCTGGCGCAGCGGCAACATCGCGGTGGAGACGCCGGTCTATGCGGCCGAGGCGATCGGGACGGGCTCGACGATGCGCCGCGCCATCGACGGCGCCAGCGAGCTCGTGATCGGCATGTTCCGCGCGGGCGCCGAGAAGCTCTGACCATGAGTGACAACGCGGCAAAGCGATCGTCCGGACGCGGACGTTTCATCACCTTTGAGGGCGGCGAGGGGACCGGCAAGTCCACCCAGATCAAGAAGCTCGCCGACCGCCTCAAGGCGGCGAGGATGCGCATCCTCGTCACGCGCGAGCCGGGCGGGTCGCCGGGCGCCGAGATCATGCGCCATCTGGTGCTGTCGGGGATGGGCAAGCTGCTCGGTCCCGAGGCCGAGACGCTGCTGTTTGCCGCGGCGCGCGACGACCATGTCCGCACCGTGATCCAGCCCGCGCTCAACCAGGGCGCCTGGGTGCTGTGCGATCGTTTTGCCGACTCGACGCGGGCCTATCAGGGCAGCCTCGGCCGCGTCCCGGTCGGGCTGATCAATGCGATGCAGCGGGTCACGATCGGAGATCTCAAGCCGGACCTCACCATCATCCTCGACCTGCCGGTCGAGATCGGTCTGCAGCGCGCGGCCGTGCGCCGCGGCAGCGGCACGCCCGACC
>Ga0102591_1000900_pt1 | contig 47088 bp, 44 predicted proteins | sample AraplaCol_mCL_r2_2_FD_76860 | JGI IMG/M metagenome (GOLD analysis project Ga0102591, IMG submission 76860) | Arabidopsis root microbial communities from North Carolina, USA - plate scrape MF_Col_mCL_r2 (SPADES assembly) (version 2) | ecosystem: Host-associated > Plants > Roots > Endosphere... | reverse complement strand
TGCCCTACGGATCGTTTCGCGATCATCTTCGCCCATAGGGGGGAAGAGGGCGGGAACGCGTCCTCCGCACCCCAAGGAGGGCGGACAGACCGCGCGGCGGTCAGGTGGGGGCAAGTGTTCGCCGCACTTACTTCCGCAAGTAGCCCTCAAGCAGCTCCTGGGCATGCAGCAGCCGCGCGCGCCGCCACTCCGGCTTGCTCATGTCGGTGTCCAGCGTGACCGACAACGAATAGCCGTTGGCCAGGTGGAAACGGCTCATGGCCGCGATGGTCACGTAGATCTGGGCCCAATCCAGGTTGTCGCGGAAAATCCCCTGCTTCTGGCCGCTGTCGATCAGGTGCTGGATGGTCCGGCGCAGCGGGAAGGCGGTCTCGGTGACCTTGCGCGATTGCGAGACGAACTTGCCCTGCAGCAGGTTCTCGTTGCGCAGCAGGCCGTCGATGCGCGGGTTCTTCTCGAAATAGTCGAAGGTGAAGCGCTGCAGGGCCAGGAAGCCCTCGAGCGGCTTGTCGAAGTCGATCTCCAGCTCGGCCTCGCGGCTGCGCAGGTCCTCGTAGGCGGCTTCCAGCACCGCCAGGTACAGGCCCTTCTTGTCGCCGAAGTAGTGGTAGAGCATGCGGATGTTGCACTTGGCGGCCTTGACGATCTTCTCGATCCGCGCGCCGGCGTAGCCCGCCTGTGAGAACTCCTTGAGCGCCGCGGTCAGGATCGCCTTGCGTGTCCGCTCGGCGTTACGCTTGCGGGGCGCCGGAGCGGCGTCGTCGGTCGGTGCGGCCGAAGGCGTCTCTACCAGGGTGCTCACGGTGTCTTTGCTCCCGCTTCGATCCAGGCGCCCAGCTGGGCTCTTTCCTGATCGGTAATGTGAGTCTCGTTTCCGAGCGGCATGCTCGTGGAGACAACCGCACGTTCGCGGATCTTGCCCGCGTAACGCGCCATGCCCGCCGGCGTGTCGAAGGCCGCGCCGTTGGGCGGGGCGGTGAAGCCCCGGTGGGTCGGAACAGCCGCGTGGCAGGCCACGCAGTGCTTTTCGACGATGGCTTGGGCGACGGGGAAGGGCACGTTCGACACGGCTTCCGCCGGCCTGGGCTTGATGCTGGCGATCATGCTGACGCCAAAGATCAGGAACGCGCCCAGGATCAGGAAGTCCGGCTTGATGATCCCATGGTGGCGCAGGATGAAAAAGTAGCGGATCGCCACCCCGCCGGCGCTGATCAGGGCCAGCAGCAGCCACGCCAGATGATGGCCCGTCACCGCCGGATAGTGGTTGCTGATCATGATGAAGATGACCGGCAGGGTCATGTGCGTGTTGTGCACCGAACGCTGCTTGCCCATCGCCCCCAGGCGCGGATCGACGGGACGCCCCGCCAGCATGTCGGCCACGATCCTGCGCTGGTTGGGAATGATCACCAGGAACACGTTGCCGACCATGCAGGTGCCGATGATCGCGCCGACATGGATGAAGGCCCCGCGGTCGGTGAAGAGCTGGGTCAGGGCCCAGGTCGCGGCGGTCAGGGCGAGGAACCAGACCGCCCCGAACAGCCGGGGTTTCTCGCCCAGCGGCGAGCGGCACAGACCCTCGTAGACCGCCAGGCCGCCGAAGACGAAGGCCAGACCCGTGGCGATCGCGCCGGCCTGGCTGAAGGCGTGCTTGGCCGGATCGATCAGATAGACCGGCGCGCCCAGGTAGTAGAGCACGATCAGCAGCGCGAAGCCCGACAGCCAGGTGGTGTAGGCCTCCCATTTGAACCAGTGCAGGTGGTCGGGCATGTGGGCCGGGGCCGTCATGTACTTCTGCGAGTGGTAGAAGCCGCCGCCGTGCACGGCCCACAGCTCGCCCTTCACGCCTTCCCGCATGCCCGGAGAGGCGCGCAGGTTGTTGTCCAGCCAGACGAAGTAGAACGAGGCGCCGATCCAGGCGACGCCGGCGATCACGTGCAGCCAGCGCAGAGCGAGGTTCAGCCAGGTCGAGACGTCGTAGTCCATCTAGGTGGTCACCGCGTCTTGCAGCCGGAGTTTCGAGATCAGGCCGATCTGCTGTATCGCTTCGGCGATCTCGTCGGCCCGGTCGTTGTCGAGGCGCGCCTGCATGGCGGCCAGGATCGAGGTCTTGTCGTTCAGCCGCACGGCGATGATGAACGGAAAGTCGAAGCGCTCGCGATAGGCCGCGTTCAGGGCGTGGAAGCGCTCGAACTCCTCGGGCGTCAGCCGGTCGAGGCCGGCGCTGGCCTGTTCGGCGTTGCTCTCGGCGGTCAGGGTCTTGGCGATCGCCGCCTTGCTCGCCAGCTCCGGATGGGCGCGGATCAGCGACAGCTTGTCGGCCTCGGGCGCGGCGTCCAGCACCGCCATCATCGCCGCATGCATGGCCTCGACGCTGGCGAACGGCGCGGCGTCGAACGAGCGCTCGACCACCCAGGGCGACAGTTCGAAGGCGAAGCCCAGGCTGGTGGCGAAGCCGGTGCGGTTCATCCGGTTCAGGTCGGCCAGGGTCAGGGGCGGGGCGCTCACGCCTTGGCTCCTTGGTAGGGGTGGGTCGCGATCCAGTGCCGGGCGATGTCGATGCGCTTGGCGACCCAGACCTTGTCGTGGGCGGTCACGTGCTCGAGGAAGCGGCGCAGGGCCATGATCCGGCCGGGCTTGCCGACGATCCGGCAGTGCAGGCCCACGCTCATCATCTTCGGCGCGGTCTCGCCCTCAAGGTATAGGGCGTCGAAAGCATCCCGCAGATAGGCGAAGAACTGGTCGCCGCTGTTGAAGCCCTGGGGCGCGGCGAAGCGCATGTCGTTGGCGTCCAGCGTGTAGGGCACGATCAACTGTGGCTTGCCATGTTGGTTGTCCCAATAAGGCAGGTCGTCAGCGTAGCTGTCGGCGTCGTAGACGAAGCCCCCTTCCTGGGCGACCAGGCGGGCCGTGTTGGGGCTGGTGCGGCCCTGGTACCAGCCCAGCGGCCGCTCGCCGGTGAGGGCCTCGTGGATTTCGATGGCCTTGGCGATGTGCTCGCGTTCCAGTTCCTCGGGGAAGTGCTGGTAGTCGATCCAGCGATAGCCGTGGGTGGCGATCTCCCAGCCGGACTTCAGCATGGCCTCGACGGCGTCTGGATTACGGGCCATGGCTTGGGCCACGCCGTAGACGGTCAGCGGAAGGCCGAACTCTTCGAACAACCGCCGAATGCGCCAGAACCCGGCGCGCGAGCCGTATTCGTAGAGGCTCTCCATCGACATATGGCGAGCGTCCGGGATCGGCTGGGCGCCGACCATCTCCGACAGGAAGTGCTCGGCCTGACCGTCGCCGTGCAGCACGCTACGCTCGGCGCCTTCCTCATAGTTCAACACGAACTGCACCGCGACGCGGGCGCCGCTGGGCCACTGGGCGTGGGGCGGGGTCTCGCCGTAGCCGATGAGGTCCCGAGGGTAGGTCATGCGAAGACCTTCGCCGCCGCGTCCACGCCTGCGCCGGCCGGCGTCGTGAAGCCTTCCCAGCGCAGCACCGCCTCCAGCGCCGCCAGGGTCTGGAGCACGGCGTGCTTGCGGGCATTCACGCCCATGGCGCCGATCCGCCAGACCTTGCCAGCCAGCGGTCCGAAGGCCGCGCCGATCTCGATCTCGAACTCGGTGCGCATGCGGGCTTTCACCCTGTCGTAGTCGACCCCGGCCGGCGCCAGAACGGCGGTGACATTGGTCATCTTGTGGGCTTGGTCGCCATAGACCTGCAGGCCCATGGCCTCGACCCCGGCGACCACGGCCGCCCCGGCCTGGGCGTGGCGGGCGAAGCGGGCCTCCAGCCCTTCCTCCAGCACCACCCGGGCGCATTCGCGGGCCGCGAACAGCATCGAGGCCGCCTCGGTGTGGTGGTTCAGGCGCTTGTCCGACCAGTAGTCCATGATCATCGCCAGGTCGAAGTAGTTGGACGCGATGCGCCGGCCGGCGCCCACCGCCCCACCGGTGGCTAGGCCCTTCTCGACGTGGCGACGCGAGAAGATGTGCTCGGCCGCGCGGTCGCTGATGGTGATGGGGCCAGAACCGGAGGGGCCGCCCAGGCATTTCTGCAGGCCGGCGGTGACGAGGTCGGCCTGCCAGGCGTCGACCGGGACCGACATGCCGCCGATGGTGGCGGTGGCGTCGACATAGAGCAGGGTGTCGTAGCGCCGGCAGATTTCGCCGATCGCCTCGATCGGCTGGGCCATGGTGGTGGAGGTGTCGCCGTGCACGCAGGCCACCAGGCGCGGACGCACGCGCTTGACCGCGTCTTCGACCGCCTGGGGATCGACCACGGTTCCCCACTCGCCGTCGACCAGGGTCACCTTGGCGTCGCAGCGCTCAGCGATCTCCGACAGCAGCAGGCCGAACCGGCCGGCGTTGACAACCACCACCTCGTCGCCCGGCGCCAGGGTCGAGACCAGGGCGGCCTCGATCGCCGCGCGCGAGGTGCCGTCGATCAGGAAGGTCCAGCGGTTCGTTGTCTGGAAGACCTGGCGATACAGCGCCATGGTCTCGTTCATGTAGCCGGTGAACTCCGGGTCGAACTGGCCCAGCAACTGCACCGACATGGCCCGCAGCACGCGTGGGTGCACATTGATCGGGCCAGGGCCCATCAGCAGGCGGGCGGGGTGGTCGATTTCGCCGAAAGTCTGGGTCATGCGCGTTCGCGTCGTTCTAGGTTGTCGATGAAGTGGAGCATGGCGGTCGCCGCCAGGGCGCAGTCGGCCTCGGTGACGGCCTCGCGCGGGTTGTGGCTGATCCCGCCCTCGCAGCGGATGAACAGCATGGCGGTGGGGCAGAGGTCGGCGATGACCATGGCGTCGTGGCCGGCCCCGCTGGGCAGGCGGCGCGGTGGTTGTCCGGTCTCGGCGACGGCCTCTTCGAGCAGGGCGGTCAGGCCGGGATCGCAGGGGCTTGCGGCCAGGTCCTGCATCAGGGTGACAGACACTTCCAGACCGCGCCGCGCGGCGATGGCCTGGATCTCGGCGGTGATCGCCTCGACGGCGGCGTCGCGGGTGGCGGCGACCTCGGCCCGGACGTCCATCGAGTATTCGACCGCGCCGGGAATGACGTTGAAGGCGCCGGGCAGGGCGGTGATCCGGCCCACGGTGCCCACTAGGCCGTCATTGCCACCGGAGCAGATGCGCTCCAGCGCCAGGATCGCTTCGGCGGCCGCCGGGCCGGGATCCCTGCGCAGGTTCATCGGCGTGGTGCCCGCGTGGCCCGCGACGCCGGTGAACCGCACCATCAACCGCTTCTGCGCCGCTATGGCGGTGACGACGCCCAAAGCCAGGCCCTCGGCCTCCAACACTGGACCCTGCTCGATATGGGCCTCGAGGAAGGCGAACACCTCGCCCGGCTTGCGAGCGGCTTCCTGCAAGCGCGTCGGGTCCAGCCCGAACTTGGCGAACGCCTCGGCCAGGCTGAGGCCGTCGCCGTCGGTCATTTCCATGACGCTGGGGCTGACCGTGCCGGCCACGGCGCGGCTGCAAGTCATGGAGGCGGGGAAGCGCGAGCCCTCCTCGTCACCGAAGGCGATCACCTCGACCGCGAAGGGTAGGCGACGACCGGCGCGGGCCAGAACCTCGACCACATCGACGCCCAGCATCACGCCCAGCGCCCCGTCATAACGGCCGCCGTTGCGGACGCTGTCGATATGCGAGCCGATCAGCAGGGCGGGCGCGTTGGGCGTCGCGCCCTCGTAGCGGCCGACCAGGTTGCCCGCACGGTCGCGGCGGGCGCTCATGCCGGCCTGCTCCATCCAGAAGGCCAGGGTCTTGAGCGCTTCATCGTGGGCGGTGGTCAGGAAGCGGCGCACCAGCATGCCCTCGGCTTCGCTGTAGGGCGGCGCGCCCATCAGGTCGCAACGAGCCTTGGCCCGCGCACCGGGCTCGAAGTCGCCGATCTCGAAGGCCTGCGCCACCCTGCCGGGCTCCCCTATGCCGTCCACGCCGTCCGTGACATGCTGTCCTAACATCGCCACGCCGCAAAGCGCGCGATGATCGGCGGCGCGGAACGGCTTACCGCGCGGATGCCCGCACAAGCGCCAAGACCCGGCAGCCGGCGCCTGAAGCTAAGTCATAAATCACTTACTTGCGTAAAGACAGGCCGCGCTTTCGGAACAGTCGGCGGAACGCCCGCCCGAGGACCGTCGTTGGACAGGCGCACTGGCAAAATGGGGCGAACCATCGTGACATCGTCAAGCGTCCTGCCGCGCGGACTGGTCAGGCGCATACGGGACCTGGACCTGTCGAAGACGATCGAGCTGGCCTCGCGACTGGGCTACGCCGCGCGGGGCGTTGTCTATCTGGCTCTCGGCTCCATCGTCCTGCTCGCCGCGCTGGATCTGACGCCGCGCGCCAAGGGCGCCAAGGCCCTGATGCAAGCCTGGGCGGACTGGCCCCTGGGCTGGGCCCTGATCGGCGGGATCGGCGTTGGCCTGGCCGGCTTCGCGGTTTGGCGGATACTGCAGGCCGCCTTCGACGCGGACCGGCATGGGCGTTCGCCCAAGGCCTGGGCCGTTCGGATCGGCCAGGCGATCAGCGGACTGGTCTACGGCGGTCTGGCGTTCTCGGCTTTCGAACTGCTGGATGAGCTCGAGGATGTCGGCGAGGCCGACGAGGAACAGACCGTTCATCACGCCGCCGGGACCGTTCTCGACCTGCCGCATGGCGACAGCCTGCTGATCGCCGCCGGTCTGGTCGTGGTGTCGTTCGGGATCGGCAATGTCATTCAAGGCCTGGTCCAGGACTTCGCCAAGCGGCTGGATTGCGACGAACAGACCTGCCGGCGCGTGGCGCCGCTGGCTCGCATGGGTTATGGCGCGCGCGGCCTGGCCAGCCTGCCGCTGGGTGTGTTCCTGGTGAGAGCGGGGATCGAAGCACGGGCCGGCGAGGCCCGCAGCTGGGGCGGCGCATTGCAAGCGCTGGAAAGCCAGCCGTTTGGCAATTCGGCCCTGTGTCTCGTCGCCGCCGGTCTTATCGCCTTCGGGCTGTTCGGTCTGGTGGAAGCCCGCTACCGCCGCATCCGTCCGCCGCCCGAACTCACGCCGTAGCGGCCTCGATCTCGGCCAGGCTCAGCCTCCGTCTCGGGAGGGCTTCAGGCAGTTCGTCCCGCAGGAAGGCCATCATTTTCTCGCGGACCTCGCAACGCAGGTCGAAGGTGACGCCGGCGTTGCGGGCGCTGACCAGGCAGCGGACCTCCAGCACCTGAGCCGTGACGTCGGTGACCGCCAGATTGACCACCTTGCCATCCCAAAGCTTCGAGCCCTTGGCGATTTCCTCCAGCTTGGCGCGCAGGCGATCGATCGGGGCGGCGTGGTCGACATAGAGCATGGCCGTGCCGATCAGGGCGGCGCTCTCGCGGGTCCAGTTCTGGAACGGCGTCTGGATGAAGTAGCTGAGCGGCAGCACCATCCGCCGCCAGTCCCACAGCCGCACCACCACATAGGTGGCGTTGATCTCCTCGACATTACCCCACTCCTTCTCGACGATGACGGCGTCGTCGATGCGGATCGGCTGGGTGATGGCGATCTGGATGCCGGCTATCAGATTGGTCAGCAGCGGCTGCAGGGCCAGACCGACGATCAGCGAGGCCGCGCCGCCTGCCGCCAGCAGGCTGACGCCCCACTGGCGCACGCCCGGAATGGTCATCAGGGCCAGGCCGACGGTGACAAGGCCGACCACCACGGCGCAGGCGCGGCGCAGGATCCTCACCTGCGTCAGGTGCTTGCGGGCCAGGAGGTTGTCTTCTACATCGACGTTGAACCGCCGCATGTAGAGCGCCGCGCCGATGTCCAGCGCAGTCAGCACGATCCACCCCATCAGCACGATGAACAGGATCAGCAGCACATGCTTGGCGTTGGCCGACTGGACCGGCGTCAGGGGCGCGACCTGGGCGACAAGGCTGAGCGCGGCGGCGATGAAGGCCAGGCGGGTGGGCCGGCGTGTCCGCACCGCCAGGGCGGCCCAGAAGGCGTTGTCGCTGACCGCTCGTCGGACGATCAGCACCAGGACGCCGTGCACGAGAAGGGCGGCGATGAGCGCGGCCGTGGCCAGGCCCAGGCTGACCGCCCATGGCGGAGCCCAGGCCAGGCGCACGGCCAGGTCGCCGAGCCAGGAAGGGGAGGTGGGCATGCTCGTTGGAACGCACGGCCGCCCACATGGGTCCTCCGAAGAGGACGGTGCTAGGCGCCTGCGCCCGCGACCCACGCCTCCAGGTCCTTCAACGCTCGCACGCTCATCAGCCGTTTCTTGGCGCGGCCGCGTTCCTTCAGCGGGATCTTCTTGCCCTCGTCGTCCACCTTGGGCGCTTCCAGCGGCGGCAGCAGGCCGTAGTTGATGTTCATCGGCTGGAAGTTCGAGCCCGCACCCTCCAGGTGGCCGCCGGTGACGTGGTCGACCAGGGCGCCGAGGGCGGTGGTCGGCGGCGGGGCGTCCAGCGCCTGGCCCAGGCGATCAGCGGCGGCGAAGCGGCCCGCCAGAAGGCCAGTGGCGGCGCTTTCGACATAGCCCTCGACTCCGGTCATCTGGCCGGCGAAGCGCAGGCGCGGGGCCAGTTTCATGCGCAAGGACCGATCCAGCAGACGGGGGCTGTTGATGAAGGTGTTACGGTGCAGGCCGCCCAGCCGGGCGAACTGAGCGTTATGAAGGCCCGGGATCATCCGGAACACCTCGGCCTGAGCGCCGTGCTTCAGCTTGGTCTGGAAGCCCACCATGTTCCACAGGGTTCCCAGGGCGTTGTCCTGGCGCAGCTGGACGATGGCGTAGGACTTCACCGTCGGGTCGCGCGGGTTGGTCAGGCCGACGGGTTTCATCGGGCCATGGCGCAGGGTCTCGCGGCCGCGCTCGGCCATCACCTCGATCGGCAGGCAGCCGTCGAAATAGGGCACGTGCTCCCAGTCCTTGAACTCGGCCTTGGGACCCTCGAGAAGGGCGTCGATGAAAGCCTCGTACTGCTCCTTGTTCATGGGCAGGTTGATGTAGGCGGCCGCGTCGCCGCCGGGGCCTTCCTTGTCGTAGCGCGACTGGCGCCAAGCGATGTCCATGTCGATGGACTCGACATGGATGATCGGCGCGATGGCGTCGAAGAAGCTGAGCTGGCCTTCGCCGCTAAGGTCGAGGATCGCCTGGGCCAGGGCGGGCGAGGTAAGGGGGCCGGTGGCCACCACCACGTTGTCCCAGTCCTCGGGCGGCAGGCCGGCGATCTCCTCGCGGACGATGGTGATCAGCGGATGGGCCTGGATGCGGCGGGTCACCTCGGCCGAGAAGCCGTCGCGGTCCACGGCCAGGGCGCCGCCCGCGGGCACCTGGTGCTGGTCGGCCGCCGACATGATCAGCGAGTCCAGCTTGCGCATCTCGGCATGCAGCAGGCCGACGGCGTTGAACTGCCAGTCGTCGGACCGGAACGAGTTGGAGCACACCATCTCGGCCAGGCCGTCGGTCTGGTGAGCGTCCGTGCGCACTTGGGCGCCGGTCGGGTCGTCGCGCCGCATCTCGTGCAGGACGACCGGGACGCCGGCCTGGGCGATCTGCCAGGCGGCTTCGGAGCCGGCCAGGCCGCCGCCGATGACATGGACGGGCGACGCGGAATTCGGGGAAGTGCTCATGGGCGCCCTCATACCCCTGGTGACCGCGCGGCGGAACCCGCCTGTTGTCGGCGCCCGGCGGAGCGGCGCCAGGGCCACGACGCGCGAAATTCAGCGTGACACCCATCGCGACTCGTCGCCAAGCCGGGGGCGAACCGCTTATGACTCCTGGCGTTCAGGTGTTCGCGCGGGCTGCGGACGGGAGAGGCTTTTCATGGGCGAGGGATCGGCGACGATCGGGGCCACCGTTCGCGCCGGCATGGCGGGATGGTCGCCGGGCGTGCGGGCCTGCTGGGGAGCTCTGGTCGGCGGCGCGCTGCTCGGCTTGCTGCCCCGCGCCTTGCCGCCGGGCCTGGCCTTCCTGGGCCTGCCGCTGGAGTTGGCCGCCACCACTCTGGCCTACGGCGCGCTGTACCGCGCGGCCTTCGGCGGGCCCGCCGGTTGGAAAGGCCTGCGCTGGGGCGTCCAGGAGTGGCGGCTATTGGCGGTCCAGGCCCTGATAACGATCATCCTGACCGTGGTCATGGCTGTTCTGGCCGTGCTGGTGGGGGCGGTGGTCGTCGGGATCGCCAAGAGCAACGCGCCCGGCCTGGACATCACCTCGCTCGACGCCTGGCGCGGCGCGCTGGACGGTCCTGGCGCGATGGTGGCCAGCCTGCCGCCGCTGCTGTCGATGGCGATCATGCTGTGGCTTTTCCTTCGCCTTTCGCTGGCCCCGGCCGCCACGGTCGACTTGGACAGGATCCAGGTGCTCAGCGCGTTCGGCCGAACGCGCGGCGTGGTGCTGGTTTTGGCGGGCGCGGGGGCGGTGCTGGCGGCGCCGGCGTTGATCCTGGTGGTCGCCATCGGCTATCTGCGGGCGGTCGCTGGTCTGTCGGAGGGCGCTCTGGTCCCCGAGCTGGTCAGCGTGACCGTAGTGTTTTTCTATCTCATTCCGGTCTGGACCGCGGCCTTGGTCGACGTCTATCGCCGCCAGCCCGCCCCGACGCCAGGAACCCTTCGGACATGACCACCTTCTCGCCCGTCCAAGCCGCTCTCGAGGGCGTCCGCATGACGCGCCGCAAGCCGCTGGTCGTACTGGCCTGGGCGGCTCTGTATTTCGCGATGCTGATCGTGCTGGGGCTGGTGATCGCCTTCGCGTTCGGCGGCACAGTGCGGGCCGATCTGGCGCTGTTGTCGCGGACCAATGACGTGCGCGAGCTGATCGACATCGTCGCCCGCCGCCAGGGCACGCTCCTTCCGCTGATCGCCTTCGCCGTGGCGCTTCAGTCGGTGATCAGCGTGGCCATCATGCGGGCGGTGGTCCATCCGCAGGAACGCCGCCTGGCCTATCTGCGGGTCGGACCCGAAGAAGGCCGCCAGTTCGTCGTGGCCTTGGTCGGCTGGGCCGTGGCCCTGGTCGTCACCGCCCTGCCCAGCGCGGTGCTGGTCCTGATCGGCGCGGGCCTGATCAGCCTGGGCGCGGTCGAAACCAATCGCTGGGTCGAGGTGCTGGGCGCCATCGCCGTGGCCGGCCTGTCGATCTGGTTCGGCATCCGTCTGTCGCTGCTGTCGATCACCACCTTCGCCGAGGGCAAGCTGTCGTTGCGCCGGACGTGGATGCTGACCGACCACCACTTCTGGCATCTGCTGGGCATGTACGCCCTGGCCGTGGTCCTGACGATCCTGGTCGGGCTGGCTCAGACCCTGGTCTCCGGCTTGATCCTGACCTTCTCGGGCGGCATCACCAACCCGATCATGCTGGCCCTGTCCGGCCTGGCCACCATGCTGCTGGCGCCATTCTTCTTCACCGTGCAGATGGTGATCCTGACCGCCGCTCCGGCGCGGGCCTATTACGACCTGCACGAAAGCGAGCTGGCGCCGGCGAGCGTCTAGGCGCCGGCGCTCGGCCTGGCCGAGGCTCGCTCGCGCCAGCCCTTCAGCCGCTCGGCGTCGTCTGGGACCTCCAAGCCAATGAACGCGGCGAAGTCGATCGTCGTCAGGGCGACGATGTCGGCGATCCCGTAGGCGTCGCCCGCGATCCACTCGCGCCCGTCGGCCAGTTCCCGGTCCAGCCAGCCCATGGTCTTGGCGACGATGGGCGCGTTGGACTCGCCGAACTCCCGGTTCTGGGTCAGCAGCGACGCCGTGAACGGATGGGCGTGGCGCCAGTACAGGCCGACTGGGACCATCAGCTGAAACTCGATCCGGCGCACCCACATGTCGGTGCGCGCCTGGCTGAGGGCGCAGGTTCCGAACATCGGTGGCGTGGGGTGCAGGGCTTCCAGGTAGCGGCAGATCGCGACGCTCTCGCTGATCGTCTGGCCGTCGTCCAGTTCCAGCACCGGGACCTGACCCAGGCTGTTGCGCGCCTTGTGCTCGGGCGACTTGTGGCCGCCCTGGCGCATGCCGATCCGGATCTCGGGCAGGTCCAGGCCCTTCTCCGCCGCGAAGATGCGTACGCGGCGCGGGTTCGGAGCCGGATTGGCCTCGCCATAGAGCTTCATGGAATTGGTCCTCGCCCATGCCGGCCTGTCTCGCCTGGTTCAAACGAACGTTAGAATTCGCGGGCGCGTTTGCACAGTGCAAAGATGGCGGCGCGACTTACCTGCGGACGAGCGCGCGACGGGGCTGTCGCACCGGCGCGAACCTTGTTAGGCGTGGCGGGCTTTGAGGGGCTGATCAGACCATGCGACAACAATTCTCGGCTACGGACGCGGCGCTGTCGGGCTTCCGCGTCGTGCGCGAACACCTGAAGACGGTAGCCGTGTGGGCGGTCCTGATGACCGTCGCCTCGCTGATCGTCAGCGTCGCCACCATCAAATTCGCCGGCCCGCAGATGGCGGCGATGATGGAGCTCAGCGCCGAACAGAACAGTGACCCTCAGACGACCCTCAAGGCGATGGAGGGCATGGGACCGCTGTTCCTCTTCTCCGCCCTCTACAGCCTGGTGGTCTATTCGATCTTGCTAGCCGGCGTTAATCGCCTTGTGTTGCGCCCCCAGGACAGCGCCAGCGCCCATCTGCGCCTCGGCGCCGACGAGTTGCGTCAGGCCGGGGTGCTGGTGCTGGTCAACCTGATCCTGCTGGCCGCCTATTTCGGCCTGGTGATCATCGCCGGTGTCGTCATCGGGATCGGCATCGCCCTGGGCGGGGCCGCGGTGGGCGTGCTGCTGGGCGTCCTGCTGTTCGTCGGCGTGATGGCGGCGATGATCTTCCTCGCCGTGCGCCTCTCGTTCGCCGGCGTCCTGACCTTCGACAAGGCCAAGATCAGCATCCGCGACTCCTGGGAGCTGACCAAGGGCCAGTTCTGGCCGCTGTTCGGGGCCTATTTCGTCGCCCTGGTCCTGGCGGTCGTGGTCTACGCGCTGATGCTGGTGATCATCGCCGTGATCGGCGCCAGCCTCGGCGGCGGCCTCGCGGCCATGGGCGACGCCTTCAATCCCGACATGAGTTCGCTGGAGACCTTCTTCACGCCGGCCGGCATCGTGCGGACCCTGTTCTCGGGCCTGCTGTCGATCCTGGTCCTACTGATCGTCTTCGCCCCGGTGCCGACCATCTACGCCCAGCTGAAGGGGCGCGAGGTCAGCGACACCTTCGGCTAGCGACGGGAAGGTGAGGCGGGCCCTCTTGGAGCCCGCCGCCCTTAAGCCCGCTTGCTCTTCTTCAGCTCGGCCACGCGTTCCAGCCGCCGCTCCTCGTGGCGGGCCAGGACGTCCTTCAGGTAGCGGCCGGTCCAGCTGGCCTCGACCTTCGACACATCTTGCGGCGAGCCGACGGCCACGATTTGGCCGCCGCCGTCCCCGCCTTCCGGGCCAAAGTCCAGCAGCCAGTCTGCGGTCTTCACCACGTCCAGGTTATGCTCGATGACGACCACGGTGTTGCCCTGGTCGACCAGCTCGTGCAGCACTTCCAAGAGCTTCTTGGTGTCCTCGAAGTGCAGGCCGGTGGTCGGCTCGTCGAGGATGTAGAGCGTGCGGCCGGTGGCGCGCTTGGAGAGCTCCTTCGACAGCTTCACGCGTTGCGCCTCGCCGCCCGACAGGGTCGTCGCCTGCTGGCCCACCTTGATGTAGCTGAGGCCCACGCGCTTGAGGGTCTCCATCTTGTCGCGGATCGGCGGCACGGCCTTGAAGAAGTCCGCCGCCTCCTCGACCGTCATGTCCAGCACGTCGGCGATGGTCTTGCCCTTGAACAGGATATCCAGGGTTTCGCGGTTGTAGCGCTGGCCCTTGCAGACGTCGCAGGTGACGTAGACGTCGGGCAGGAAGTGCATCTCGATCTTGATCAGGCCGTCGCCTTGGCAGGCCTCGCAGCGGCCGCCCTTGACGTTGAAACTGAAGCGGCCGGGGCCGTAGCCGCGGGCCTTGCTCTCCGGCAGTTGGGCGAACCAGTCGCGGATAGGGCCGAAGGCGCCGGTATAGGTGGCCGGGTTCGAGCGCGGGGTGCGGCCGATCGGCGACTGGTCGATGTCGATGACCTTGTCGAAGTTCTCCAGGCCTTCGATCCGCTCGTGCGAGGCCGGGGCGTCGCTGGCGTTGTTCAGGCGACGCGCGGCGGCCTTGTACAGGGTCTCGATCGTGAAGGTCGACTTGCCGCCGCCCGACACGCCCGTGATGCAGGTGAACGTGCCCACCGGGATCTCGCCGGTGACGTCCTTCAGGTTGTTGCCCTTGGCGCCGATGACGCGGAGCATCTTCTTTTTGTTGATCGGGCGGCGCTGTTCCGGCACCTCGATCTCGCGCGCGCCGGTCAGGTACTGGCCCGTGACGCTCTTGGGGTTGGCCATGATGTCGGCCGGCTTGCCCTCGGCGACGATCTCGCCGCCGTGCACGCCCGCGGCCGGGCCCATGTCGATCACATAGTCGGCGGTGAGGATGGCCTCCTCGTCGTGTTCGACGACGAGCACCGAGTTGCCCAGGTCGCGCAGGCCCTGCAGCGACTGGAGCAGGCGGGTGTTGTCGCGCTGGTGCAGACCAATCGACGGCTCGTCCAGCACGTAAAGCACGCCGGTCAGACCGCTGCCGATCTGGCTGGCCAGGCGGATGCGCTGGCTTTCGCCGCCCGACAGGGTGCCCGAGCCGCGCGACAGGTTCAGATAGTCCAGGCCCACATCGACCAGGAACCGCAGGCGGTCGTTGATCTCCTTCAGGATCCGCCGGGCGATCTCCATCTGCTTGTCGGACAGGTGGCCTTCCAGCGCGGTAAACCAGTCGCGGGCCGGGCGGATGGCCAGGTTCGAGACGGCGGCGATGTCCATGCCATGGACCTTGACGGCCAAGGCTTCGGGCTTCAGGCGCTTGCCGTGGCAGACCTCGCAGGGGGTGTCGGACTGGTAGCGGCCGAGCTCCTCGCGGACCCACGAGCTGTCGGTCTCGCGCCAGCGGCGCTCCAGGTTCGGCAGCACGCCCTCGAACGGCTTGGCCACCTCGTATTTGCGAGCGTTGTCGTCGTAGACGAACTTGATCTTCTCGCCCTTGGAGCCTTGCAGCACGATCTGGCGCGCGCTTTCCGGCAGCTTGTGCCAGGGCTCGTCCATGGAGAAGCCATAGTGGCGGGCCAGGGCCTGCAGGGTCTGGGTATAGAGCGGCGACGGACCCTTGGCCCACGGCGCGACGGCGCCCTTGTGCAGGCTGCGGTCCTTGTCGGGGATCACGAGGTCGGCGTCGAACGCCAGCTTGGCGCCCAGGCCGTCACAGGCGGGGCAGGCGCCCGCCGGATTGTTGAACGAGAACAGCCGCGGCTCGATCTCGGCGATCGTGAAGCCGCTCACCGGGCAGGCGAAGCGTTCGGAGAACAGCAGCCGGCGCGGCTCCTTTTCGCCTTCCTCGACATTGGCCCACTCGGCCACGGCCAGGCCATCGGCCAGGCGCAGCGCCTGCTCCATGGAGTCGGCCAGGCGCTGCTCCATGCCCGGCTTGGTGACGATGCGGTCCACGACCACGTCGATGTCGTGCTTGAACTTCTTGTCGAGCGCCGGGGCGTCCTCGATCGGATAGAACTCGCCGTCGATCTTCAACCGCTGGAAGCCGGCCTTCTGCCACTCGGCGATCTCCTTCTTGTACTCGCCCTTGCGGTCGCGGACGACGGGAGCCAGCAGGTAGAGGCGCGTGCCTTCGGGCAGGGCGGTGATCTTGTCGACCATCTGGCTGATGGTCTGGCTCTCGATTGGCAAGCCGGTGGCCGGCGAATAGGGAACGCCCACCCGCGCCCACAGCAGGCGCATGTAGTCGTGGATCTCGGTGACCGTGCCGACGGTCGAGCGCGGGTTGCGCGAGGTGGTCTTCTGCTCGATCGAGATGGCTGGCGACAGGCCCTCGATCAGGTCGACGTCCGGCTTGCTCATCAGCTCCAGGAACTGGCGAGCATAGGCAGACAGGCTCTCCACGTAACGGCGCTGGCCCTCGGCGTAGATGGTGTCGAACGCCAGGGAGCTCTTGCCCGAGCCCGACAGGCCGGTCAGCACCACGAGCTCGCCCCGCGGGATGTCGACGCTGACGTCCTTGAGATTGTGCTCCCGCGCGCCGCGCACGCGGATGAAGTTCAGTTGCTCAGCCATGTTTTCCGGAACGCGTGAGGACGCTTTTTAGAGCCGGGGTCGGAGCCACGGCGAGAGGGCTATATGTAGGGCGCGATCCGGCGATTAACACAAGAACAAGGTGCGAACAAACGTCGCGTTGGCGGGAGTTGGCGGCAGACTGCTGACATCAGGTGTCAGCATGGTCGGAGCCGATGCATTCACGAACAATAAACCGACTTTGGAAGCGCAACCTTCAGGACCGTCGTTGTCTATGGCCGCACGGATCGCGCATCGGGCGCGCCGACGAGGATCACGAGCTTGGCCAAGGCGGCGAAGGAAGACGCGAAGGCCGCGAAGCCCGAGGCTCCGGCGAAGGAAAAAGGCGGCAAGGCCGCCAAGATCGCGCGTCAGCGTTCCGAGATCGACGACATCATCACCCTGGTCGTCTGCGTCTGCTGCACGATCTGGGCCTTCAAGATGATCGTCGACCTGAGCGCCGCGAGCTTCTAGCCCGCGCATTCATCCAGAACGCGCCGGGCTGAGCCGGACGCTGATCTGGAAGCTACCCCACCACCGCCACGGCGCCGTTCGACGGACCGCCCAGGGCTGCACCCAAAGCTTCGACCAGGCGCTGGGCGGCGATCGGCTTGGCCACGAAACCGTCCATGCCGGCGGCCATGTAGCGTTCGGTCTCATGCGTCAGGACGCTGGCGGTGACCGCCAGGATCGGCGTGCGGCTGCGGCCCTCGGAGATCTCACGGGAGCGGATCAGGCGCCCTGCCTCCAGCCCGTCCATGCCCGGCATGTGGATGTCCATCAGGATGGCGTCCCAAGGGCCCGCCTCCCACATCGCCACGGCCTCGTGGCCGTCGCGGGCCACGCCGCAGGCCACGCCCAGATGGCCCAGCATGGTCTGGAGAACAGTGCGGTTGGTGGGATTGTCGTCGACGACCAGCATCTTCAGTTCGCCGTTCATCGGCGTATCCATGGCGGACGTCGGGGCGGGTGTCGGCGGGGCCAGGGGCGTCAGCGTCGGGCAGGGCGCTTCGAAGGTGAAGCAGGCGCCGCCGCCCGGCGCGCTTTCGAAGCCGATCTTGCCGTCCATGAGCGTCACCAACTCGCGACAGATGGCCAAGCCCAGTCCGCTGCCGCCGGTGCGACGGGTGCTGGAGCCGTCGACCTGGACGAACTTCTCGAAGATCTGGGCGCGGCGGGCCTCGGGCACCCCGACGCCGGTGTCCGCCACGGCGCAGGTCAGGGTGGTTTCATCGCCGCCGATACGCACCGCGACATGCCCCGAGTCGGTGAACTTGATGGCGTTTGAGATCAGGTTGCTCATCACCTGACGCAGACGAGCGGCGTCGCCGTCGCGCCAGCCACCGGCGCCCGGAGCGATTTCCAGGGTGAACTCCAGGCCCTTGTCGTGCGCGAGGCCGCCGTAAAGCTGGCGCAGAGTATCGGCCAGGGCGTCCAGGTCGAACGGGGCTCGGACGACCTCCATCTTGCCCGCCTCGATCCGCGAGATGTCCAGCACGGCGTTGATCACGTCCAGCAGGGTGGCGCCGGATTGGTGGATCGTGGCCAGGCGGGCGCGCTGCTCGGCGGACAGGGCGTCGCGTTCCATGGCCTGGGCCATGCCCAGCACGCCGTTCAGAGGCGTGCGGATCTCATGGCTCATGGTCTCAAGGAATTCGGTCTTCACCCGGCTGGCGGTCTGGGCGACGATCGCCAGGTCCTGGGCCTCGGTGCGCAGGCGGCGGTTCTCGTCCAGCTCAGCCTCGAGCTTGCGGTTCAGGGCGTCGGAGGCCAGGCGCGCCCGAAGTTCGCGCATTACCGCGCCGCGCATCAGGGTCGACATGCCCAGCGCCGCGAAGGCGCCGGCCACGCCGATGAAGCCGTACTGGCTGACCATGTCGCCAGGGGCGTTGCGGGCCATGATCACCAGGCCAGCGGTCGCCGCGCCGACGCTTATGAAGGCCACGCGCCGGCTCGGCGCCGAGGTGGCGAACACCAGGGCCATCAATACGAAATAGACCAGCTTGGCCGGCTCGAAATGGATGCTCTGGTAGGCCGCGACATTGGCCATGAAGAGCGTGTTCATCGCCAGGGCGGCTGTTTCCATCGCAGGCAGGCTGGGCGGGCGGCTCTTCAGCCAGCGCCACAGTCCTAGGCCGGTCGCGGCGGCGATCACCGCCAGCCCTTCCAGCACGATCAGCGCCAGACCCTTTTCGTAGAAGGGATGGGATAGGCTGATCAGGCAATAATAGGCGCCGGCGGCCACGAGATAGCCACGCAGGATGGGCAGATAGGATCCGGCGATTTCCCGAGACGGAATGGGTTCCGGCCTGCCGATCGTCCGCTTCATGAGCTCTCGCGCGCCCTCTTCAGCCCTCTGGCCGATCCCAGTCTAGGAGATCAAGGTTAAGTTGCGATTGAGAGCGCTACCGCTCTGAAATACTGGCGCGCGGCGCGATGACCCGGCCGATCACGGCGGGCCGCCTTGGCATGTCGGGCAGGCGCAAACCTTGTCGAACACGGATCGATCGCCTAGATCATCCATGCTCGAAATCCCGAGCCTACCGATGGAGGCCACCTTGGACATTGCGATGGACGACCGTTTCGCCCTTCCCACTGACCTGACCGTGGTTCCCCATGCCCGCCTTCATCACCCTGGATTCCGTTCGCGCCGACACGCCTGACGGCCGCGTCCTCTTCGACAATCTGACCCTGACGATCGGGGCCGAGCGCATCGGCCTCGTGGGCCGCAACGGCGTGGGCAAGTCCACGCTGCTGTCGCTGATCGCCGGGATCCGCGCGCCGGTTTCGGGCGCGATCAGTCGCGCCGGCGTCGTGGGCGTGCTGCCGCAACTGCACGCCCCGCCGCCCGGCGCGCGCCTGGCCGACCTGCTGGGCGTTGGTCCGGCTTGGGACCGCCTGTGCCGCATCGAGGCGGAGGAGGGGACTGAGGAAGACCTCATCGAGGCCGACTGGACCCTGCCGGGCCGCGTCGCCGCCGCCCTGGCCGAGGTTGGGCTGTCGCGTTGGGACGCGTCTCGCCCGGCCGAGCAACTCAGCGGAGGCCAGATGACGCGCGTGGCCCTTGCCGGCCTGTTGATCGCCGCTCCCGACGTCATCCTGCTGGACGAGCCGACCAACAATCTGGACACTGCCGCCCGCGCGCTGGTCGCCGATGTCCTGCGGCGCTGGAAGGGCGGGGCTGTGGTGGTCAGCCATGACCGCGCCCTGCTGCGCGGCATGGATCGCATCGTCGAACTGACCAGCCTGGGCGCGACCAGTTACGGCGGCGGCTACGACCTCTATGCCGAGCGAAAGGCCCAGGCGGTCGCGGCCGCCGAGCACGACCTTGAGGTGGCCGACCGCCAGGTGCGCCAGGCCGCCCGCGAGGCCCAGGTCGCGCGCGAGCGCAAGGCCCGCCGCGACGCGGCCGGCCGCCGCTTCGCCGCCAAGGGCAGCGAGCCGAAGATCCTGCTGGGCGCCCAGGCCGAGCGCGCCGAGAACAGCGGCGCGCGTGAGGGACGACTGGCCGACCGTGCGATCCAGGACGCGGCTCAAGCCCGCCAGGCCGCCGACGCCAAGGTCGAGCGCCTGCGTCGCCTGGCCTTCGACCTACCGTCCTGCGGCTTGCCCGCCGGGCGGACGGTGCTGGACTTCGATGGCGTCGGCTTCAGCTATCCGGACGGGCCGCCGGTGCTGTCGGACCTGAGCTTCCGCCTGGCCGGCCCAGAGCGCGTGGCCCTGGTTGGCGGCAACGGCGCGGGGAAGTCCACCCTGATCAGGCTGGCGACCGGCGGGTTGGAGCCCACCGCGGGAACGGTGACGCGCGGCGTGGCCGCGGCACTGCTGGATCAGCGGGCCGCCGTGCTGGATGAGAGCCAGACCATCCTCGAGAACTTCCGCCGCCTGAACCCGGCCGCCGGCGCCAACGAGGCGCACGCGGCCCTGGCGCGGTTCCTGTTCCGAAATGTCGCCGCCCACCAGGCCGTGGCCACGCTCAGCGGCGGCGAACGCTTGCGGGCGGCCCTGGCCTGCGTGCTGATGTCGGCCGATCCGCCGAAGCTGCTGATCCTGGACGAGCCGACCAACCACCTGGATATCGACTCCGTCGAGGCGGTGGAGGGCGCCTTGGCCGGCTACGACGGCGCCCTTCTGATCGCCAGTCACGACGAGGATTTCCTGGAAGCGGTCGGCGTGGAGCGGAGGATCAATCCGCGGTCCCGGTGACTTACACGCTACAGTTTGTTGCTAATCAGTCTCAACAGCAGCTATACGGCGCCATCATTCGAACTCTCGGGGCGTCGATCACCATGCGGACCATCTCCACCAGCGGCGCTCGACGCGCTTCGGCCCTGGCCGGTCTCAGCCTGACGGCGCTGGCCGTCGCCACCGCCGCCCACGCGCAAGAGGCCGCCACCAACGTCGACCAACTGGTGGTCACGGCGACCCGCACCATCCTGCCGGCCAGCGCCCTGCCGCTGACCGTCGACGTGATCGACTCCGAGGCCCTGACCCAGCAGGTGGCGATTAGCGGCTCGGTCGTCGATGCGGTCTCGAACCTGTCGCCGTCGTTCTCGCCCACGCGTCAGAAGCTGTCGGGCGCCGGCGAGACCCTGCGCGGCCGCTCGCCGCTGTACGCGATCAACGGCATCCCGCAATCGACCCCGATCCGCGACGGCTCGCGCGACGGCTACACGATCGACGCCTTCTTCATCGATCGGGTCGAGCTGATCTACGGCTCCAACGCCCTGCAGGGCATCGGCGCCACCGGCGGCGTGGTCAATCAGGTGACCGTCGGCCCGCCCAAGGCCGACGGCGTCAGCGGCAAGGTCCTGGCCCAGGTCTCGGCGGGTGACGATCTGGGCGACAGCGTCGGCGGCAAGCTGGCGGGGCTGGTGTCCTGGCGCGGCGGCGCATTCGACGCCACCGCCGGCGTCGCCTACGATCAGCGCGGCGCCTTCTACGACGGCGACGGCCGCCGCCTGGGCATGGACAACACCCAGGGCGACGTCCAGGACTCCAAGGCCGTGTCGTTCTTCACCCGTCTGGGCTGGCAGCTGGGCGAGAACACCCGCCTGGACGTGGTGGCCAACCGCTTCGAACTGAAGGGCGACGGCGACTACGTCACCACCGTGATCACCACCGCCAACCCCAATCCGCCGACCAACGGCAACCGCGTGCTGCAGATCCCCACCACCAGCTTCCGCGGCGTGCAGCCGGGCAAGCCGGCGGCCAACCGGGTCGAGACCGTCTCCGCCTCGTTGAACAACACCGACCTCGCGGGCGGCAACCTGATCGCCCAGGTGTTCTTCAACCGTACGCGGGACACGTTCGGCGGCGACGTCAGCGCGACGTTCCAGGACCCGGCGATCGCTCCGTCCGGGACGCTGTTCGACCAGTCGTCCAACCGCTCGCGCAAGCTGGGCGCGCGGGCCAGCTACGAGCGGGCTGTTCCGGGCATCAAGGGCCTGACCGGCACCGTCGGCCTGGACACCATCAACGACCGCACCGAGCAGTTGCTCATCGAGACCGGCCGCGCCTGGGTGCCGCCGACCGAGTTCCAGAGCGTGGCGCCGTTCGCCCAGGGCAACCTCGGCCTGTTGGACGATCGGATCCACCTGTCGGGCGGCGTCCGCTTCGAGAACGTCGAACTGGAGGTCGACGACTTCACCACCCTCTATTCCTACGGCTCGCGGAAGGTCGCGGGGGGCAACCCGGACTTCAAGGCGACGCTGGTCAACGGCGGGATCGTGGTCGAGCCGGCGAAGGGCCTGCGCCTCTACGCCAGCTATGCCGAGGGCTACACCGTGCCCGACGTCGGCCGGATCCTGCGCGCCATCAACATCGACGGGGTCGATGTCGACACCTACCTGAACATCGAGCCGATCGTGTCGAACAACCGCGAGATCGGCGCCGAGCTGAAGCGTGGTCCGTTCGACGCCAGCGTCAGCTATTTCTGGTCGACCTCGAAGCTGGGCCAACTGCTGGTCCGCAACAGCGGCGGCATCTTCGACGTCCAGCGCCAGCGGGTGGAGATCGAAGGGCTGGAAGCCAATGTGACGGCCCGTACCCCGCTTACGGGTCTGGTCGTTTCGGCCGGCTATGCCCGCCTGCGCGGCCAGACCGACACCAACAAGGACAACAAGGTCGACACCGACCTGGACGGCGCCAACATCTCGCCCGATCGCCTGAATCTGGCCGCTGACTACCAGGGCGACAAGTGGGGCGCGCGGTTCCAGATCCAGTCCTACATCAAGCGCGACATGCAGAACGCCCTCGTGAAGGACAACTTCGGCGGCTACACCCTGGCCGACGCGTTCGTGCGCTACCAACTGCCGACGGGGACGCTGTCGCTGGGCGTCCAGAACCTCTTCGACGAGCAGTACATCTCCTACAATTCCGATACGACCTCGCCGGCTGTCGACCGCTACTTCGCCGGCCACGGTCGCATGGCCACTCTGGGCTGGGAAGCGCGCTTCTGATGAAGATCGTCCGACAGATCCACCGCTGGACCGGCGGGCTGATCGGCCTGCTGCTGGCCCTGATGGGTCTGACGGGCACGCTGCTGCTGCACGAGGACGCGTTTCTGCGCGCCACCGTGCCGCACGCGGCCGACGCCCAGCGCCAGGACGCCGCCACCCTCGGGGCGGCGGCGACGCGGATCTTCGGTGCGGAGGACCGCCCGCGCTCGATCCTGTTCGCGACCCAGCGCCTGGGACTGAACCGGCTGACCTATAAGGACGAGCACGCGGCCTATGCGAACCAGGACGGCGTGATCGTCCAGAGCTGGACCTCGAACTGGACGCGGCCGGAGGTCTGGCTGTTCGACTTCCACCACCATCTGTTCAACGGCGACGCCGGCGAGATCGTCGGCGGGATCGCGGGCCTGGCGGGGCTAGGCTTCGTCGGCACGGGCCTGTGGCTCTGGTGGCCGACGCGGCGGATGTTCCACGTCCGCGTCTGGCCCCGCATGATGAAGCGGGCGGCCATCGTTCATCACCACCGCGACATCGGGGTGCTGGTGGCGCCGCTGCTGATCTTGTCGCTGACCACGGGCGCGGCGATGAACCTGAAATGGTTCTCCGAGGCGATCCGGGCGCCGTTCAGTTCGGCGGCCACGATGAAGGCGGCCTCGGCCCCGCCGACGATCAAGGGCGGCAAGCTGGCCAAGGACCTGGACTGGACGGCGGTGGTCGCCCAGGCCCAGGCCAGATATCCCGGCGCCGAGGTGCGGTTGATCGGTCTTCCCGCCAAGCCGGGCGGCCTGATCTCTATCCGCCTGCGCCAACAGGTCGAGTGGCTGCCCAACGGCCGCACCATGGCCTGGTTCGATCCGGCCACCGGCAAGATGGTCGCCGACCGCGACGCCCAAGGCCTGCCGCTGGGCTCGCGCATCGCCAATCTCGACTACCCGCTGCACGCGGCCAAGGTCGGCGGGCTGCCGTACCGGCTGGTGATGACGGTGTCAGGCGTGACACTGACCCTGCTGGGCACCCTGGCCGTGGTGACCTTCTGGGGCAATCCGGTGGGAAACCCGAAGCGGCGGAAGAAAAAGGTCGCCGTCGCGGCTGCCTGATCCTACGCGCTGGGCGGCGCCGTTCCGCAAGGGGAGAGGGGCCAGGCTCTCGGCGGGATCAGGCCCGCTGGTTCAGCGTGATCGCCGTGCCGTTCTGCCGATAGGCGGCGGACTGCGCTCCAGGACCGTAGCCCGAGCCCGTCGGACGTTGAACCGCGACCTCTTCGGCGATGGCGCGCACCAAGCCCTCTGTGACGGTCTTGGCGGCGGTGACGGCGCGGCCCTGGCGGGCGAGCACGGCGTCGAAGGCCTCGGTGGCGCGCACCAGGCGCTGGCGGCGCTGGAGCGAGGCGCCCGCCACCAGGGCGACGTTGGCGCGCACCCGGGTCGACTCGTGGCGATAGAGGTTGGCCAGCTTGGCCACCTCGTCGACATACTGCGCCGCCTCGTGCGGGCGGCGGGCTTCGAAGGCGGCCGACTGCTTGGCGATCAAATCGGTCAGGCGTTCGGTGAGGATGATCAGCTGTTCGACGCGATCGTCGCAATCGGTGGCGTTGAGGGCCATACGCGTTACTCCTTCAGGCCTTGCATCTTCAGCATTTCCTTCTGCACCGAAGTCGCCAGCCCGATGCCGCCCGATTTGGCGACCTCCTTGGCCATCTCCTCGGCCAGGAGGGACTTGAACATGTCTTCGCCGGCCCCGCCGCCGCCGATCTCCGGCGTCTTCATGCCGGCGGTCATCGACTGCATCATCACCGACAGGAACGAGGCTTCGAACTTCTGGGCGGTCTCGCGGATCTTGCCGCGCTTGAGCAGCTCGGCGGTCGAGGCGGCGGGCTGGCCGATCGTATTCAGGGGCGGGACGGCGACCGAGGGGAGGGTGTTCATCACATCACCTCGATGTCGGCTTGCAGGGCGCCTGAGGCCTTGATGGCCTGCAGGATCGAGATCATGTCGCGCGGGGTGACGCCCAGGGCGTTCAGGCCGCCGACGAGGCTCTTCAGCGAGGCGCCGCCGCCCAGGGTCAGCAGCTGACGGCCGGTCTCCTCGTTGACGCTGACGGTCGACTGCGGGACCACGCGGGTCTGGCCCTGGCTGAACGGAGCGGGCTGGCTGACCGCCGGGCTTTCCTGCACCGAGATGGTCAGGTTGCCCTGGGCGATGGCCACCTGGCTGATGCGGACATCGTCGCCCATGACGATCACGCCGGCCACTTCGTCGATGATCACCTTGGCCGGAGCGTCGGGCTCGACTTCCAGGTTCTCGATGTTGGTGACGAAGCTGATCATGTCCATGCCGGCGGGCGGGCGGACGGCGACGATGGTCGGGTTCTGCGCCTGGGCGCAGCCCGGGAAGCGCTGATTGATGGCGTCGGCGATGCGGCGCGAGGTGGTGAAGTCCGGATTGCGCAGGGTCATGCGCAGCACGTCCATGCTCACCATCTGGAAGCCGGTTTCCTTTTCGATGATGCCGCCGGCGGCGATCCGGCCCGCGGTCGGCACGCCCTTGGTCACCGACGAGCCCGAGGCCCCGCCGGCCGAGACGGCGCCGGTCTGCACCGTGCCCTGGGCCACCGCATAGGTCTGGCCATCGGCGCCTTGCAGCGAGGTGACCAGCAGGGTGCCGCCCAGCAGGCTCTTGGCGTCGCCCAGGGTCGAGACCGTCACGTCCATGCGCGCGCCGGCCGCGCTGAACGGCGGAAGGTTGGCCGTGACCATGACGGCGGCGGTGTTCTTGGTGTTCAGGTTGCCGTCGCGGACGTTGACGCCCTGGCGCTCGAGCATGGCCTCCAGGCTCTGCTTGGTCATCGGCGCATTGCGCAGGCTATCGCCCGAGCCGTTCAAGCCCACGACGATGCCGTAGCCGACCAGCTGGTTGTCGCGCACGCCTTCGAAGGCGACGATGTCCTTGATCCGCGACTTGGCGTCGGCGGGGGAGGCGACCAGCGCGGTGGCGGCGAGGGCGAGGCCCAGAACGGAGGCAAAGAATGAACGAGACATGGCTATCCTACGGCGGGGTGGCATCCCCGCGCCGTCCCATGCGAGATCCGGGCCAGTCTGAATGTGTTAAAATGTTCAATGAAATCAGTCGCGGAGCGGCGATTTTCTGCCTGCGACATTCTGGTTCGGCAGATTCTGCCCGGCATTAACCATACCGCAAGCGCCGCCCAGCAAGATGTGGTTAACGGGGCGGGGATGACTCCCTTTATCGTTCGTCGGAGCAGCGTTTCGTCATGAAGGTTTCCAGCACGGGGAGCGCGGGCGCGGTTGGCGCGTCGCGAGCCAAACCGGCGGGCGGCGGATCGGGGTTTTCCCTACCCTCGGTAGGCGGCGTCAGCGGCGCGGCCGGCGTGGCTCAGGCCGGCGGCGTGGCCGGCGTCGGGTCGTTGGACGCCCTTCTGGCCCTGCAGGCCAATCTAGATCCGATGGAGCGTAAGCGGCGCGCCGTGAAGCGGGCCGGCGGCCTGCTAGACCTGCTGGACGCCCTGAAGCTGGCCACCCTCGATGGCGACATCACGACCGGCACGCTGTCGCGACTCAAGAGCGCCGTGCGCGAGCATCGCGAGGCGACCGACGATCCCAAGCTCGAGGCGATCCTCAACGAGATCGAGACCCGCGCGGCCGTCGAGGCCGCGAAGCTCGAACAGGCCCGACTGGGCTGAGATCGCTGATGAAACCGTATCTTAAAGAACACGGTTCACCGAATATCCCCAGGATCTGTGCATCCGTGCACGGCGGTGAACACGCCGCTCACGCGACGTTCATTGAACCGGGCTATCGTTTTGGTATAAGCACCCGGCCTGATCTGGGCGGAGTTCATCGGGGCGTGAGGCGTTAATGCAAACGGCCACTGTTCTTAAGGTACCAGACTCGTATCGTCCTTCGGATGACGAGCCTTTCATGAACGAGCGTCAGCTTGAGTATTTCAAGCAGAAGCTCCAAGCTTGGAAAGAAGAAATCCTTCGCGAATCTCGCGAGACGGTTTCCCACCTGCAAGCCGAAACTGAAAACCATGCCGACCTCGCCGATCGTGCGTCGTCGGAAACTGATCGGGCGCTGGAACTTCGCACCCGGGATCGTCAGAGAAAACTCATCTCCAAGATCGACCAGGCGTTGCGCCGAGTCGAAGACGGCTCCTACGGCTACTGCGAGGAAACCGGCGAGCCGATCGGTCTGGCCCGACTGGACGCGCGGCCCACCGCGACGCTCAGCCTGGAAGCCCAAGAGCGCCACGAGCGTCGGGAACGGGTTCACCGCGACGACTGAGATCCTTCGGAGATCTCGACTGAATGTGTTTCAAGCGGCCTCGCCCCACGGCGGGGCCGTTTGTCGTTTCGACCAATCACAAAAGATCTGCCATCCCGGACAAGGCCCGGAGGGCCGCCGGTCCGGGACCGCCGGAAGTGCTGAGTTCAGGCCCCGGTCCCGGATCGGCGCTGCGCGCTTGTCCGGAATGACAAACATCTTGTGGATCACCACAGACTCGCCGCCGCTCTAGCCGGCCAAGCCTTGTCGTATTCGGCCCCGCCCACCGTGTCGCCGCTCATCGCCGCCAGCATCGCGCCGGGCGAGGGCAGGGATCGGGGATCCACCTGAGTCTCCGGCCTCCACAGGTTCGAGCGGACGATGGCGCGGGCGCACTGGAAGTAGGCCTCGACGACGGTGACGATAAGGCAGGTGCGCGGCGCCTTGCCGTCGACGACGAAGCTGGCCAGCAGGTCGGGATTTGCGCTCACCACCGCGCGGCCGTTGACGCGAAACGTCGTGCCCGAGCCTGGGATCAGGAACATCAGCGCCACCCGCGGATCGCGGACCACGTTGCGCAGGCTGTCAATGCGGTTGTTGCCGCGGCGGTCGGGCAGGATCAGGGTCCGCTCGTCGTGTATGCGGACGAAGCCGGGCTGGTCGCCGCGCGGGCTGCAGTCCAGGCCCTCGGGGCCGACGGTGGCCAGGGCCAAAAACGGCGAGGCCTCGATCAGGGCGCGATAGTGCGGGGTGATGCGGTCGGCGACCTTGACCGTCGAAGCCGCGACGGGCGCCGGCGTATAGAGGGCCTCGAGCGCCTCGAGGCTGTCGATGACATGGTCGGACATGCGCGGCTCCCCTTGAGGCCGGCAGCATAGCGGGTGTCGCGAGGTCTCGCCTAGGCCGCGCCGGCCTGGACCATGGCGCAGGCCTCGGCCAGGCGGTGGGGCGAGATCGGCTTGTCGACCACGGCGCGCGTTCGGGCGCCCAGTTGGTCGGCGTTGCCGGTCACATAGACCACCGGGATCGGCCCCAGTCGGGCCAGGATGGCGGTGACCGCCTCGACGCCGGTGCCGCCCACGATGCGATAGTCGGCGGTGATCAGATCGGGCGGATGCCTGAGGGCGCAATCCAGCGCGTCCTGAGGGCTTTCCGCGATATCGAAGGTGGCGAATCCTTGCTCGGTGAGCAAAGCCTCGACTTCCATCGCGATGAGGATTTCATCCTCAATGATCAAAGCATGTCTGTGGGACATGTGCACTGCACGCCACCGCTTCTCAAAATCGTCCCTTGCCTTAGTAGAAGCCTATGATTCTCTTCTGCGCTAACGGTTTTTACGGCTCAGCTTGTCTAAAATGCAGTTGGCGTGCTGTTGCGTCTTGTTCTCAAGCCGCAAGTTCTTCCAGGTGTTGTGTGTGATCACGAAATCAAGCGCTGGGTTTTGTTCCTGGAAAGCAAAATCGGGGATTCACCTTATTTCGCAAAACAAAGTCCGATAAGCGCCCGCCACTTGCCTGTCCCTGGGTGATTTGCGCTATGCAGGCCAAAACGAAAGTCCCGCAGGAGCGCCCGCCATGTCGCAAGACACCCCCCTGATCCTGACCGAGAAGCGCGGCCATATCGCGATCCTCACCCTCAATCGTCCCGACGCCCTGAACGCCCTGGGCGCCCCTGGCGACGGCGACCAGGTGGCGGCGGCCTGCGAGGCGATCAACGACGACCAGGACATTCGCTGCGTGATCCTGACGGGCGCGGGCCGGGCCTTCTCGGCCGGCGGCGACGTCAAGGCGATGAAGGCGCGGGAAGGGGCGTTCGGCGGCAACGGCGTCAAGGTGCGCGACGGCTACCGCAAGAACATCCATCGCATCGTGCGGGCCATCTACGGCCTGGAGGTTCCGTCGATCGCGGCGGTCAACGGCGCCGCCATCGGCCTGGGCTGCGACGTGGCCTGCATGACCGACATCCGCATCGCCGCCGACACGGCCAAGTTCGGCGTCACCTTCCTGAAGCTGGGCCTGATCCCCGGCGACGGCGGCGCCTGGCTGATGCCGCGCACCGTGGGCATGAGCCGCGCGGCCGAGCTGCTGTTCACCGGCGACGTGATCGACGCGGCCAAGGCCGCCGAATGGGGTCTGGTCAGCAAGGCCGTGCCGGCTGACGCCCTGATGGACGAGGCCATGGCCCTGGCCACGCGGATCGCCCAGCAGCCGCCCCACGCCCTGCGTATGGCCAAGAGCCTGCTCAAGCACGGCCAGACCGCCAGCTACGACACCCTGATGGAGATGAGCGCGGCCGCCCAGGCGATCGCCCACCACACCGACGACCACATGGAAGGCGTCGACGCCATCCTGGAAAAGCGTCAGCCGACGTTCCGGGGCTCATAAGATGGGCAAGGAGGCCAAGGGCGTCTGGGGGCAGCTGTCGGACGGCGAGGGGCCGGGCAAGCTGCTGTGGGAGCCGCCCAAGCTGATTTTCCGGGGCGCGTTCCAGGGCACCTATCAGGGCCATGCCCTGCGCGGCCTCAAGACGGACGGCGACGACCTGGTGCTCAGCGACGGCACGCGCTTCACCCTGGAGCCCGGCCACGCGGCCAAGTGGCTGCACGCCATCCAGAACCCGCCGGGCCGACTGGACAAGCTGGGCGTCAAGGCCGGCCAGACCGTGGTGGTCCAGGCGCTGGACGATCCCGAGTTCCTGGACGAGCTGTCGACCCGCGTCGAACCGGTCGAGGCCTGGGAAGGCATCGATCTGCTGTTCCTGGGCGTCGAGGACCTGGCCGATTTCGACCAGCTGGAAGACTTGATCGGTGGGCTGGGACCCAAGGGCGCGATCTGGATCGTTGCCCAGAAGGGCAAGGGCGCGCCGCTGAAGGATACAGAGATCCTTGCCGCCGTGCGGGAGCAGGGCCTGGTGGACACCAAGGTCTGCGCCTTCTCCAAGACCCACACGGCGCTGCGCTTCGTACGCCGCAAGGGCGAGGCGCCGGTCAAGGTCGCGCCGGTCGAGGACGACGAACCCTTCGATGAGGACTTCGAAGACTAGGCCGTCGTCGCGTCGCCCACGCCTCGCGCGTCGCGTTCCGCCAGCAGGCGCTGCCGCTCGACGGCGCCGCGATAGAGGAAGTCGTGCGGCAGGCCCAGGCGCACGCTGGCCTGGCAGGGCGGCGAGGACCGCACCGGCGTGCGGTCGGCCAGCTTGCCCGCGAGCTTCAAGGTCAGCTTGTCGAACGCGGTCAGGTCGTACTCCCGGCCAAGGGCCAGCTTCTCGCGCACGATCGGCGGCAGCAGCGAGACGGCCGCCCGGGCCAGGGCCTTGTGCAGGAACTTGGGCGCGTTCGGCGCGGCCTGGCCCGACTGGATGATGGCCAGGAACTCCTCGACGATCGGGTGCGGTTCGAAGCGTGGGACCAGATGGTCCATCATCTCCATGAATTCGGCCTGCGAGGCCGGCGAGCGACACACGCCGTAGAGCCGGGCGATCGGCCCGGCCTCGCCGTAGAAGCGGGTCTTCTCGGCCTCAGACAGCGGGGCGACGAAGCGGTCGTAGGCGTTGAGGAAGCCATAGCCCGCCGTGGCGCTGACCCAGTCCAGAAGCTCCGGGTCCAGCGCCTTGTAGGCCTCGCCGCTCGGCGTGGCGCCCACGACGCGGGCGTGCATGTTGGTCACGCCCTGGATCACCCGGCGCGCCGCCGACTGCGGTCCGTAGACCCCGACCATGGCCGCGATGCCGGTGCGCTTGGACCGGCCGATCGGATCGGCCTTGTAGGTCGAATGATCCCAGACGCCCGAGCGGATCCGCGCGTCGGCGAACTCCAGCAGCACCGCCGCCACCCCGCCCACGGCCAGGGCGATGGGGTTCTTGTAGATGCGCCAGTGCATCGACCCCGGGTCCAGATAGGCGGCCTCCCCGGGCGGGTTGGCGTACTCGATCTTCCAGCCCAGGTACGAGGTCGGTTCGGTCATGCGCTTCTTCACTGGTGAAAAAGGTCGGGGCCGTACGACGGGTCCGCAAGCTATCGGATTTGATAGGGTGGGCGCGCGAGACCCGGCTCTTGTGAACCCCGACACTCCGGTGTCGGCCCGCGGCGCGCGCGTGATCCACCTGATGGGGGCGGCAGGGCGGGTTGGCTAGGCTGCCGGCGTCAACCCAGGGTCCAAGCCCATGATCGCGCCCCGTGCGCGTGCGATGACTCTCCGCATCGCCACCGCGCCCCTAGCCGCTTGCAGTCTCGTCCTTGTCGCGGCGTTGACCGTTGCGGCGACTGGACAGGCGGCGTTCACCCAGACGACCGCCAAGACCTGGACGCCTCCACCGCCAGACGCCGACCTCAAGGCCGCCCTGGACAAGGCGGCCGCCAGTTCGCCCGACGCCCTGGTGGCCTTGGCCGACGGCGGTCGAGCCGACGCCCAGGCCTATGCGGGCCTGCTGTTCGTGGTCGGTCGGGGCAAGATCCCGGCGGACCCGCCGCGCGGCTGCGCCTACGCCGCCAAGGCGGCCGAGCAGCGACCCGACGCCATGCACCTGCGCGCCCGCTGCCTGCAGTACGGCCTGACCGGAACCGCGCCCGATCCCGAAGGGGCCAAGGCCGCCTACGGCCGCGCCATCCAGATGGGCTACGCAAAGTCCAAGTGCGGCCTGGGGCAGATGCTGATGGGCGATATGGCCACGGTCGATCGCGGTGTGGCCCTGTGCAAGGAGGCCGGCCGGGCGGGCGACAGCGACGCCCAACTGGCCCTGGGCTCGGCCTACCTGACCGGCGCCGTCGTGGCCCGCGACCCCGCCGAGGCCCGCAAGTGGTACGAGATGGCCGCCAAGCAGAACCCCCTGATGGCCGCCCGCAAACTGGGCCAGCTCTACGCCAGCGGCGAAGGCGGCAAGCAGGACACCAAGAAGGCGCTGGAGCTGTGGGGCCAGGCCGAACAGGCAGGCGACCAGGCCGTTTGCATCCTGGTGGCCGACCAGCTGTTCTCGGACATCACCGGCGGCCGCAAGCCGGGGCCGGGCACTTACGCCTTCAAGGGCGGCATACCCATGGGCGACATCGAGGTGGTCGAGCTGTGGTACCAGGCGGCGCTGGAGCGCGATCCCCGGCCCGAGGTCAAGACCCGGGCGGAGTATGCGCTGAAGGTCCTCCAGAGCTTCAAGACGGCGAATGTCTCGGTCACTAAGAAGAAGGCGAAGTAGGGACGGGGACATGCCCTTGGGCGTGTCCTCAGCAGGTGCGGCGTCAGTTTTGGGCACACGCCCGAGGGCATGTCCCCGGCCTCAGGCCGCTACCTTCGCCCGCACCGTCGCCTTAGCCTTGGAGAATTCCATCGCGCCGTCGTCGACCTTGCCGTAACGCAGGGCCACAAGGTCCAGGGCGTAGTTCTGGTGGACCTTCCATGGCGTCTTCGCGCCTTGCTTGGGCAGGATCTTCAGCGCGCGCTGGACATAGCCCGACGAGAAGTCGAGCCACGGCTCGATCTCCATCTCGCCCTCGGGCAGGCGCGGCGTACAGATCTGCGTTCCGGTACGGTCCATGTGGTTCAGGAGACGGCATACATACTCCGCCGTCAGGTCGGCCTTCAGGGTCCAACTGGCGTTGGTGTAGCCGAACGTCGAGGCAAGGTTCGGCACGTCGCTGAACATCATGCCCTTGTAGCTGGTCGTCTCGTGCGGCGCGATCTTTCGGCCATCGACCACCATCTCCATCTCACCCAGCAGCTGCATGCGCAGTCCGGTGGCGGTGACGATGATGTCGGCGTCCAGGGTCTGGCCCGACTTCAGCAGGATGCCGTCTTCCGTGAAGGTCTCGATCTGGTCTGTCACCACCGACGCGCCGCCGGCCTTGATGGAGTCGAACAGATCCGCGTCCGGCACCAGGCACAGGCGCTGGTCCCAGGGATTGTAGCGCGGCGTGAAGTGGGTCTCGATGTCGTAGTCGGGGCCCAGGTGCCCGCGCACCAGGTCCAGCAGCCTGGTCTTGGTCTTTTCCGGCTTGTTGCGGGCGATGTTGAAGAACAGCATCTGCATCAGCACGTTCTTCCAGCGCGTGATGCCGTAGGCGGTCATGGCCGGCAACTTGGCGCGCAGCCAATTGGCGATCCCGTCCTCGGCCGGACGCGAGACCACATAGGTCGGCGAGCGCTGCAGCATGGTCACATGGCCGGCGGTGCGGGCCATTTCCGGCACCAGGGTCACGGCCGTGGCGCCGGAGCCGATCACCACCACCTTCTTGCCGGCGTAGTCCAGGTTTTCCGGCCAATGCTGGGGATGCACCAGCTGGCCCTTGAACCGCCCCACGCCCGGGAAGTCGGGCGTATAGCCGGCGTCGTAATTGTAGTAGCCGCTGCACATCGACAGGAAATTGCAGCTGACCTTGACCGACTTGCCGGCATGCTCGGCCTCGACGGTCCAGGTCGCGGTCTCCGACGACCAACTGGCGCGCTTGACCTTGTGGCCGAAGCGGATGTGCGGGGTGATGCCGTTCTCGTCGGCCGTCTCGCGAACGTAGCGCAAGATGGAGGGGCCGTCGGCGATGGCCTTGGCCTCGCGCCACGGCTTGAAGGCGTAGCCCAGGGTGTACATGTCGCTGTCGGACCGGATGCCCGGATAGCGGAACAGGTCCCAGGTGCCGCCGATGGCGTCGCGCGCCTCGAGGATCGCGTAGGTCTTCTTCGGACAGTCGCGTCGAAGGTGGTAAGCGGCGCCGATGCCCGACAGGCCCGCGCCCACGATCAGTACGTCGAAGTGCTCGATGGCCATCGTGTCTCCGCCCTTCGTCCACCCGGTCCGGTGGTCCGGACGCTTGCGTATGTGAACATTGTTCACTAACAAACGACTGTTTAGCCGTTACGTCAACTGCGGCGCGCAGCGGTTTTCGTTGCAAACACCTGTTCGACCCGCGTATGCGCTCAGAGCATGTCCCTGCGCGACTTCGGCGTGCTGGTCCTGGTCTGCCTGGTCTGGGCCTGCAACAACATCATTTCCAAGATCGTGGTCGCCCATTGGGGCGTGCCGCCGCTGTTCTACGCGGCGGTGCGGTTCGCCATCGTCGCGGCGGTGACCCTGCCGTGGCTGCTGCCGGCGCCGCGTCCGCCTTGGCGGATCGTTACCGTGGGCCTGCTGATGGGCGCCGGGAATTTCGCCCTGCTGTTCATGGGCTTCAAGACGGCCTCGCCGTCGGCTTCGGCGGTCGTGCTCCAACTGGGCGTGCCGTTCACCACCCTGCTGTCGATGCTGATGCTGGGCGAGAAGGTCCGCTGGAAACGGGGCCTCGGCATCGCCCTGACCCTGACGGGGGCGGTGGTGGTGATGTGGAACCCGCACGGCCTGGAGCTGTCCCCGGGGCTGTGGTTCATCGTCGCCTCGGCCTTCACCGGTTCGCTGGGCGCGGTGATGATGAAGCAGATCGAGGGCGTGAAGCCGCTGCAGTTCCAGGCCTGGGTCGGCGCGGTCTCGATCCTGCCGCTGGGTCTGATGAGCCTGGCGACCGAGCCGGGCGCCTTTGGCTTGGCCGTGCAGGCCGGCCTGCCGTTCCTGGCGGCCTTGCTGTTCTCGGCCCTGATCGTGTCGGTGCTGGGCCACACGGCCTATTACGGTCTGATCCAGCGCCACGACGCCAACCTGGTCGCGCCGCTCACCCTGATGACCCCGCTGATGACCATTGGCCTGGGCGTGCTGATCACGCACGATCACTTCGACGCCAGGATGGGAATCGGCACGCTGCTCGCGCTAATGGGTGTGTTGATCATCGCCCTGCGTCGAAACCAGGTGATGCCGTTGCTGATGCTGACCAGGAACCGGTCCCAATGACCTTCATCGACGCCCCGTCGCCGAACTTCGACGCGCGCAAGGCCGTCCCCGACTGCATCATCCTGCACTATACCGGCATGGAGACCGGCGAGGCGGCCCTGGAGCGCCTGCGCGACCCGGAGGCCAAGGTCTCGGCCCATTACCTCGTCGAGGAAGACGGCCGCGTCTTCCGCCTGGTGCCGGAGGAGCGCCGCGCTTGGCATGCCGGCGCCGCCTTCTGGAAGGGCGTCAAGGACATCAACTCGGCCTCGATCGGCATCGAGATCGTCAATCCGGGCCACGAGTTCGGCTATCGCCCATTCCCTGACGCCCAGATCGCCGCCGTCATCAACCTGCTAGCCGACATCCGCTCGCGCTGGACCATCGACGATGACCGCATCATCGGTCACTCCGACATCGCGCCCGGCCGCAAGATCGATCCGGGCGAGCTGTTCCCCTGGAAGCGGCTGGCCGAGGCCGGCCATGGACTGTGGGTCGAGCCGCCGCCCTCGCCTGGCGCGCCGCTGGGCCGAGGCGAGGAGGGGACCGGCGTCTTCGCCCTGCAAGCCGGCCTGACCCGGCTGGGCTACAACTGCGCGCCGTCTGGCCAGTACGACGAGTGGACCGAGACGGTGGTGGCCGCCTTCCAGCGCCACTGGCTGCAGACCCGCTTCGACGGCGTGGCCGACGGCGAGACCCGCGCGCGACTGGTGGCCCTGCTGCGGGCGGCGGGCTGATGCATCCGGCGAAGGCGTTCCACGTCGACGACCGCGCGACCCTGCTGGCCTTCGTGCGCGAGCATAGCTTCGTGACCCTTGCCGCCGCTGTCGGCGGCCTGCCCTTCGTCGCCCAGGCTCCAGTCGTGGTGCGCGAGCTGGATTTCGGAGAGGTGGCGTTGGACTTCCACCTATCCCGCGCCAACGCCCTGGCGCCGCATCTGGTCCAGGGCTTCCGCGCCGTCGCGCTGGCGACCGGCCCGCACGCCTATGTCAGCCCCGACTGGTATGGGACGGACGACCAGGTCCCCACGTGGAACTATGTCTCGGTCGAGGCCGAGGGCTTGGTCGCGCCGCTTAATGACGCCGAGACCCTGGCCCTGATCGAAGACCTCTCAGCCCAGGAGGAAGCGCGCTTTTTGCCCAAGAAGCCCTGGACGCGGGACAAGATGACCACCGCCCGCTTCGAGGGTCTGATGCGCGGCATCGTCGGCTGCCGCCTGACGGTCGAGCGCCTGGAAGGCACGTTCAAGCTGGGTCAGAACAAGACCGCAGCTGAGCGCGCGGGCGTGGTCGCGGCGCTGGGCGATGATCCGCTGGCGGGGCTGATGCGGGGTTAGATCTTGATGGTGGGCTCGCCATAGGTGGCGAGCATCGCATCGGAGGTCAGCAATGATAGGCCTTCCACGATCGCCTGCGCCAGGAGGAGACGGTCAAACGGGTCCTTGTGCAGGGGCGGAAGGTCGATCGTCGCCAGAGTGTGCTCGCTAGTCACCGGCAATTCCTCCCAGCTATTGGCCAGGAGGGCGCGTCGCAACAGCCGTGCGTCGATCTCGAAGTCGGCGCGTCCGCGCGTCTGTTTGATGGCGATCTCCCAGATGCTGGCGGCGCTGAACATCAGCCGATTGGCCGGATCAGTCAGGAGTTCTCGCGCTCTCGGCTTCAGGGTCGGTGAGAACGCCGTCGACCAGATGAGTAGGTGGGTGTCGACGAGTAGGATCACTCGTCGCCCTCGAACATCGCTTGGATCTCGTCCGCGAACATGGTGTCGAAGTCGTCGGGCACCTTGAAGGCTCCATCCAGGAAGCCAATGCGACGCGCGGCCGGATGTTCAATCGCTTCGAGCGGGATGACCTTCACCATTGGCTTACCCGCCTTGGCGATGATGAAGCCTTCGCCGTCGGCCGCCTGTTCGACCAGACGCGAGAGGTGGGTCTTGGCTTCATGGATGTTGACCGTGCGCATGGCCACCTCGGTAGACTAAGTCCGCTTAGTCTAGTCCATTTGGTCTCGATCTTCAATTGACCAGCCGTCATAGAGCCGTCAAAGACCGTCCCGGACCAGATGGTCGGACGGTCGCGGCGCTCTCGCAGCGTCGAGGAAAGTCCGGGCTCCACGGTGACAAGGCGGCGGGTAACGCCCGCCGGGAGCGATCCCAGGGATAGCGCCACAGAAAGCAAACCTCCTCCCCACGGGGCGGGAAGGGTGAAAGGGTGGGGTAAGAGCCCACCGCGGACCTGGCAACAGGGACGGCATGGCAAGCCCCGCCTGGAGCAAGACCGAATAGGGACCCCGCGCCGGCCTCGCGTCGGATAGGCCGTCACTGGCTGAGAGGGTCCGGGTAGGTCGCGAGAACCGTCCAGCAATGGACGGTCCAGAGGAATGGCCGTCTCGCGCCTTCTTTCCTTCGGGAGGGCGGGCGTCAGACAGAACCCGGCTTACAGACCGTCTGGTCCATTCGCCCTCCGTCGCGAGAGGGCGCGCGAAAAATGGGATCGAGCCCCACTTTTCTCCGGCGTGAGCTCCGACAACCTTCCCAATCCCAAGCCTGCAAGGCGTCGCGCAGAGTCTAGCGACCGTTAGTTCTTAACAAGTTCCTTGTATGTTCTGTGGATAGATTTTGGGGGTCTGTGAAAGACTCCCACAACACCTTGGTTTTGACGGCTAAACAGCTGTTGGTGTCATTGTATCCCAATCAATCCCATGTTAACCCATCTTCTGCCGGAGCGATCGTGGCAGGGCGTCCGGCGGCGGGCTTTCAACAGGGGTAGTGGGGTGTTTCTCTCGACGTTCGAGAAGCAGCTGGACAGCAAGCGGCGCATCGTTGTGCCGCAGGACTTCCGCGCCGCGCTCTCGGGTCCGTTCGACGGGATCTTCTGCTTCCCCTCCATCGAGGCCGACTGCCTGGAAGCGGGCGGCAAGAGCCTGTTTGATCGCTATCAAGGCGTGATCGACGAGCTGCCGTTCGGCGATCCCCTGCGTACGGCTCTGGAGACCAGCGTCCTGGGGGGCATGGCGCGGCTGTCGTTCGACACCGCCGGCCGCATTACGCTGCCCGACACCCTGTGCGAGATGTTTGGCCTGACGGACTGGGTGGCGGTGGTCGGCCTGGGCGAGCGGTTCCAGATCTGGTCGCGCGAGGCCTTCCAGGCCCACCGCGCCGCCCAGCGCGAGCTGGCCCGTGACGGCCTGGCCGCCCTGCGCGCCCAGCAGCGCACAGCGCGGATCGGGGGCGCGGCATGAGCGACCTCGAAACCCAAATGACCAACGGCGCGCCGCACCTCTCGGTCCTGCTGGGCGAAGTGGTCGAGGCGTTGTCCTCGGGTCCCGGCGACATGGTCGTTGACGGCACGTTCGGCGCTGGCGGCTACACCCGCGCCATTCTGTCGACGGGCGCTTCCGTCGTCGCCTTCGACCGCGATCCCAGTGTCGCCCGTTTCGCCGAACCGATTAAGGCTTCGTTCGGCGCGACGGATGGTCGCTTTCGGTTGATTCAGGACCGCTTTTCGCAAATCACCGAGTATTTCGAGAGCGCGTCGGTCGACGGCGTCACCCTGGATCTCGGCGTATCTTCCATGCAGCTCGACGAGGCTGAGCGCGGCTTTTCGTTCATGCGCGACGGTCCCCTGGACATGCGCATGGGCGCGGACGGCCCCACCGCCGCCGACCTGGTCAACGAACTGGACCAGACCGAACTGGCCCGGATCCTCTACGTCTATGGCGAGGAGCACGCCTCGCGCCGCATCGCCAGCTTCATCGTCAAGCGCCGGGCCGAGCAACCTTTCACTCGCACGCTGGACCTGGCCGCCGTGATCGAGCGCGCCCTGGGCGGCCGCAAGGGCGCCAAGGTCCATCCGGCGACCCGCTCGTTCCAGGGGCTGCGCATCGCGGTCAACGCCGAGCTGGAAGAGCTGGAGGCCGGCCTGCTGGCCGCCGAGCGGGTGCTCAAGCCCGGCGGCCGCCTGGCGGTGGTCACCTTCCACTCGCTGGAAGACCGTATCGTCAAGAATTTCCTGGCAGAGCGCGCCGGCAAGGCGCCGGGCGGGTCGCGCCACGCGCCGCCGGTCGAGAAGGGCGCGCCGGCCAGCTTCCAGCTGACCTCGTCCAAGGCCATTGCGCCCGGCGAGGCCGAGTTGGCGGTCAATCCGCGCGCCCGCTCGTCCAAGCTGCGCGCCGCCGTTCGCACGACGGCTCCGGTCTGGAGCGCGGCATGAGCCTGTCGAGCATCTTCGACCGCCGCGTGCGGGGCTTTCGGGTCGTGGAGGTGGTCTGCCTGACCATCCTGCTGGTGCTGGTCCTGGGCGTCTACATGGCCAAGACCTTCGCCGGCCGCGAGCGCGCCCAGATCGCCGAGGTCGAGCGCCAGATCGACGACGAGAAAGTCCGCGTGCGCCTGCTCAAGGCCGAGGTGGCCTATCTGGAGCAGCCGCGGCGTATCGAGCAACTGGCCCAGCAGCTGCAACTGGCGCCGATCAGCCCCACGCGCGAAACGACCGAGGACGCCCTGATCGACGTGGCGCGTCACGCCCCCGTCGCTCACGCACCTGTTTCGCCGACCACGGCCGCCAATGACGGCACGGCCTCCGCCGAGGCGCCGGAGTCTTCCCCGGACGACTATCCGGCTCCCGAGCAAGCCTCTGGGGAGGCGCCCCGATGAGCCTGGCCAATCTCGCTCCCGGCGGCGCGCCCCGCGCCTGGCGCTGGCTGATCGAACGGGTCTGGCGGCTGGAGCATGCCTTCGAGCGCTCGCGCGCCGCCGCGCGTCCGGAAGACGACACCCGCATCCGCATCTTCTTCGTCATGGCCATTTTCGGCCTGGCCTTCAGCGTGCTGGCCCTGGGCGCCACCTGGGCGGCGGTGTTCTCGAAGGTGGGCGGCAACGGCTACCTGGCCTCGAGCGAAGGCGCGCGCGGCGACCTGGTCGACCGCAACGGCCAGCTGCTGGCCGTCGACCTGACGCACTACGCCCTTTACATCAATCCCAAGGACGTCTGGGACGCCAAGGCCACCCGCAAGGCGCTGCACAAGGCCCTGCCGCAGGTGCCGGTCGAGCGCCTTGACAAGGCCGTGTTCTCGGACCGTCGCGGCTTCGTGCTGGGCGGCATGACCCCGGCCGAGAAGGACGCGATCTTCAACCTGGGCCTGCCGGGCGTGGAGTTCGAGGAACAGGCGGCCCGGGTCTATCCGCTGGGCGCGAGCGCCGCCCACTTCATCGGCTTCGTCGACAAGGGCGGCAAGGGCCTGTCGGGCGCTGAGAAGGCCCTGGACAAGTCGGTACGCGAGGCCGCGGCCAAGGGGCCGGACGGCGCGATCCCGCTGTCGATCGACCTGCGTGTCCAGGCGGCTCTGGAGGACGAGGTCCGCAAGGCCGCGATCGAGTTCCAGGCCAAGGATGCCGTCGGCCTCGTCACCAACGTCCATACCGGCGAGATCCTCGGCATGGTCAGCTACCCGGACTATGATCCGAACCAGCTGAACCAGGCGTCCAGCGACCAGATGGTCAACCACGCCGCGGCGACGGTTTATGAGATGGGCTCGACCTTCAAGGCCTTCACCGTGGCCATCGGCCTGGACACCGGCGCGGCGACCCCGGCCTCGACCTTTGACGCCCGCGAGCCGTTCAAGCTGGGCTATCGGACGATCCACGACTTCCACGCCGCCCGCAAGATCCTGACTCTGGTCGAGGTGTTCCAGCACTCGTCCAACATCGGCACGGCGATCCTGGCCGAGCGGATCGGCGGCGAGCGCATGAGCCGCTACTTCAACGCCCTGGGCCTGACCAAGCCGGCCAAGGTGGAGCTGCTGGAGTCGGCGCGCCCGCTGACGCCCAAGAAGTGGAACGACGACGCGGTGGCTTCCACCTCGTTCGGCCACGGCATCAACGTCTCGCCGCTGGCCCTGGCCCAGGCTATGGGCGCGCTGCTGAACGGCGGCACGCTGCAGCCGCTGACGATCCACAAGATGACCAAGGGCGTGCGCCCGGAAGGACCTCGCGCCGTCTCCGAAGAGACTTCGCAGCAGATGCTGCAGATCATGCGCGCCAACGTCACCGGCGGCTCCGGCAAGTCGGCTGACATCCCGGGCCTGTCGGTGGGCGGCAAGACCGGCACCGGCGAGAAGTACGACCCGGCCATTCGGGGCTATAACCACCAGCGCCAGGTTTCGTCGTTCGCGGCGGTGTTCCCCACCGATGGCGCGCTCGAGGCCGACCGCTATTTTGTGCTGGTGCTCCTGGACGAGCCCAAGGGCAACGCCAAGACCTTCGGCTTCTCGACGGGGGGCTGGGTGGCCGCTCCGGCGACCGGCCGGATCATCGACCGCATCGCTCCATTTCTCGGCGTCCGCCGGCAGAGCGACATCTTCACCGTGGCGCAGCAGCCGCAAGCCGCTCCGGAGGCGGGACTTTGAGCAAGACCCTTTCACAGATTCTGAACCGGCCGTGCGAGGTCGATCCCGTGATCACCGGGGTTACCGCCGACAGCCGCAAGGTGCGTGAAGGGTTCCTGTTCGCGGCCCTGCCGGGCAGCAAGGTCGACGGCCGCCAGTTCATCGCCGGCGCTATCGCCTCGGGCGCGGCCGCCATCCTGGCGCCGGACGACGTGACGGACCTGCAGGTCCCCGTGGTCCACGCCGGCGACCTGCGTCGCGCCTACGCCCTGGCCGCCGGTCAGTTCTGGGCCGCGCAGCCGGCAACCTGCATCGCGGTGACCGGCACCAACGGCAAGACCTCGGTCGCCGGCTTCGCCCGTCAGATCTACGCCCGTCTGGGCCGCAAGGCCGCCAGCATGGGCACGCTGGGCGTGGTGGTCAGCGAGGCGGGCAAGCCGGATGTCCAACTGACCCCGCCGGGCCTGACCACGCCGGACGCCGCCGACGTCGCCGAGATGATGGCCAAGCTGGCGGAGATGGGCGTCACGCACCTGGCCGTCGAAGCCTCGTCGCACGGCATCGACCAGCGCCGCCTCGATGGCGTGCGCCTGGCGGCCGCCGGCTTCACCAACTTCACCCAGGATCACCTGGACTATCACGGCACCATGGGCTGCTACCGGGCGGCCAAGCTGCGGCTGTTCGAAACCCTGCTGCCGCGCGGCCGCACGGCCGTGCTGAACGCCGACAGCGACGCCTTCCCGGCCTTCGCCTCGGCCGCCGTCACTTCGGGCCAGACCATCCTGTCGGTCGGCCATGAAGGGCAGGGACTGAAGCTGGTCGAGCGCACGCCCGTGCCGCAAGGCCAACGCCTGAAGATCGCGGCCGGTGAGCGGGTGTTCGACATCCTGCTGCCCCTGGCTGGCGACTTCCAAGCCTCGAACGTTCTGGTCGCGGCCGGGCTGGTGCTGGCCACCGGCGAGGATCTGGACGCGACGATCGCGGCGCTCGAACACCTGGAAGGCGCGGCCGGTCGGCTGCAGCGTGTGGGCACCGGCGCCAAGGGCGGCGAGGCCTATGTCGACTACGCCCACACCCCCGACGGCCTGGAGACGGTGCTGGCGGCCTTGCGTCCGCACACGCGCGGCAAGCTGATCGTGGTGTTCGGCGCCGGCGGCGACCGCGACCGCGGCAAGCGCCCGCTGATGGGCGAGATCGCCGCTCGCCTGGCCGACGTCGCCATCGTCACCGACGACAATCCCCGTTCGGAAGAGCCCGCCTCGATCCGCGCCGCCATCCTGGCCGCGGCGCCGGGCGCCAAGGAATACGGCGATCGCCGCGAAGCCATCCGGGCCGGCGCGGCCCTGCTGGCCGACGGCGACGTGCTGGTGGTGGCCGGCAAGGGCCACGAGCAGGGCCAACTGGTGGCCGGCGTGAACCATCCGTTCGACGACGTGACCGAGACCGCCCAGGCGCTGGAGTTGGTCCATGTCTGACGCCCTCTGGACCGCAGACGAGATCGCCGCCGCTACCGGCGGCCAGGTGATGGGCGAGTTCGAGGCCACCGGCGTTTCGATCGACAGCCGCAGCATTGAAGCGGGCGACCTGTTCGTGGCGCTGACCGGGGCGCGCGACGGTCACGAGTTCGTCGTCCAGACCGCCGACAAGGGCGCGGCCGGGGCGCTGATCTCCAAGCCGGTGGCGGTTCCCGCCGTGCTGGTCGAGGACACCTTCCGGGGGCTGGAGCGCCTGGGCGTGGCAGCCCGCGAGCGGGCGCCTCAGGCGCGCCGCGGCGCGATCACCGGCTCGGTGGGCAAGACCAGCGTCACCCGCGCCGTCGAGGCCGGCCTGCGCCGGGCCGGGAAGGCCCACGCCTCGGTCAAGTCGTACAACAACCACATCGGCGTGCCCCTGACGCTTGCCCGCATGCCGCGCGACACCCAGCGGGCGGTGTTCGAGGTCGGCATGAACCACGCCGACGAGATCGTGCCGCTGTCGAACTTCATCCGGCCGCACGCGGTGGCCATCACCACGGTCGGGCCGGTCCACCTGGAGAACTTCGCCGACGGCGAGGAGGGCGTGGCCCGGGCCAAGGCCGAGATCTTCGCGGGGTTGGAGCCCAAAGGCGTCGCCGTTCTCAACGCTGACAATCCCTGGTTCCCGCTGCTGAAGGCCGAGGCCGAGAAGGCCGGCGCCCAGGTCTGGAGCTTCGGCACCGGCGAGGGCCATACCGCCCAGCTGACCGTGTTCGCCGCCGGCCCGAACGGCGCCGAGATCACCGCCGTCGTGCGCGGCGAGACGATCCACTTCCCGATCCTGCAGACCGGCGTCCATTGGGGCCTCAACAGCCTGTGCGTGCTGCTGATGCTGGAAGCCCTGGACGTCGACCGCGAGACCGCTCTGGCGGCCCTGGCCGAGTTCGAACCGATCGAGGGGCGCGGCGCCGAGAGAACCGTCCACGTGCCGGGCGGGGCGTTCACCCTGGTCGACGAGAGCTACAACGCCAATCCCGTCTCGATGCAGGCCGCCTTGGCCACGCTGGCCGCGCGCAAGGTCGCCGGCCGGCGCATCGTGGTCCTGACCGACATGCTGGAGCTGGGCCCCGACAGCGCGCGCTTCCACGCCGATCTGGCGTCTCCCATCGCCGCCGCCGACATCGATCTGGTGTTTTGCGGTGGGCCGTTAATGAAATCTTTATGGGATGCGCTTCCGCCGACTCGGCGGGGCGGCTACGCCGAGAGCGCCGCGGAGCTCGCGCCCCAGGTCGCCTCGGCGATGCGGGCGGGTGACGTGGTGATGGTGAAGGGATCGAACGGATCGAAGGCCGGCGTTGTCGCCCAGGCCCTCGGCGCGCTCGACCTGGCGGGACAGGGCTGATGCTGTATTTCCTCTACGAGTGGCTGTCGCGCGGCGGGCACGAGCACGTGCCGGTCCTCAACCTGCTGAAATACCTGACCTTCCGCACCGGCATGTCGATGCTGACGGCCTATATCGTGGCCGTGGCCATGGGCTCGCGCTTCATTCGCTGGATGAAGGCCAAGCAGGGCAAGGGCCAGCCGATCCGCACCGACGGCATCGCCCGCCACGTCACCGAGAAGGCCGGCACGCCCACCATGGGCGGCTTCATGATCCTGGCCGGCCTGTTCGTCGGCTCGCTGCTGTTCGCTGACCTGCGCAATGTCCACGTCTGGGTGGTGCTGGGCATCACCGCCGCCTTCGGTGTGCTGGGCTTCATGGACGACTACGCCAAGGTCACCAAGCAGACGACCGCCGGCCTCTCCAGCGGCCAGAAGCTGGTCGCGCAGTTCATCGTCTCGATCCTGGCGGCCGTGGTGCTGATCATCTTCGCGCCCAAGTCGCCGTCGACGGCCGGGCTGGAGACCTCGGTGGTCTTCCCGATCCTGAAGAACCTGGTGATCAATCTGGGCTGGTTCTACGTGGCCTTCGCCGCGATCACGATCGCCGGCTTCTCCAACGCCGTGAACCTGACCGACGGCCTGGACGGCCTCGCCATCGTGCCGGTGATGTTCGCCGCGTCGACCTTCGGCCTGATCGCCTACCTAGTCGGCAACGTGAAGTTCGCCGACTATCTGAACCTTCACTACGTGCCAAGCGTCGGTGAACTGGCCGTGCTGTGCGGTGCGATCATCGGCGGGGGCATGGGCTTCCTCTGGTACAACGCCCCGCCGGCCAAGATCTTCATGGGTGACACCGGCTCGCTGGCCCTGGGCGGGGCCCTGGGCTCGATCGCTGTCTGCGCCAAGCACGAGCTGGTGCTGGGCATCGTCGGCGGCCTGTTCGTGGCCGAGGCGCTGAGCGTGATGATCCAGGTCGCCTACTTCAAGAAGACCGGCAAGCGCATCTTCCTGATGGCGCCGATCCACCACCATTTCGAGAAGCTCGGCTGGGCCGAGAGCACCGTCGTGGTCCGGTTCTGGATCGTGGCGATGATGCTCAGCTTCGTCGGCCTCGCCACCCTGAAGCTGCGATAGGAGAGGGCGCGCCATGATCCCGGTCCGCGGTTTCGAGGGCAAGACCGTCGCCGTGTTCGGCCTTGGCCGGACGGGGCTGACGGCCGCGCGCGCGCTGATCGCCGGCGGGGCCAAGGTGGCGCTGTGGGACGAGAAGCAGGCCAGCCGCGAGGCGGCCGTGGCGGAGGGTCTGAACGTCGTCGACCTCAACACGGCCGACTGGAGCCGGTTCGCCGCCCTGATGCTGTCGCCGGGCGTCCCCCTGACCCATCCCAAGCCGCATTGGACCGTGGTCAAGGCCAAGGCCGCCGGCGTTGAGGTGCTGGGCGACATCGAGCTGTTCGCCCGCACGGTGAACGCCGCGCCCGAGCACAAGAAGCCCAAGATCATCGCCATCACCGGCACCAACGGCAAGTCGACCACGACGGCCCTGATCGGCCACGTCTGCCGCCAGGCCGGCCGCGACACCCGCGTGGGCGGCAATATCGGCGAGGGCGTGCTGGGCCTGGAGGACATGCACGGCGGCGCGGTCTACGTGCTTGAACTCTCCTCCTACCAGCTTGACCTGACCTCCAGCCTGCACCCCGACGCCGTGGTGCTGCTGAACATCTCGCCCGACCATCTGGACCGTCACGGCGGCATGGAAGGCTACATCGCCGCCAAGCGCCGGATCTTCCTGAACCAGGGCAAGGGCGATACCGCGATCATCGGGGTGGATGACCCCTGGTGCCAGCAGATCTGCACCGAGATCACCGCCGCCAACCGCCGCACCATCTGGCCGATCAGCGCCGGCAAGGCCATGGGCCGTGGCGTCTACGCCCTGCAGGGCGTGCTGTACGACGCCACGGGCGAGCGCGTGACCGAGATGGTCGACCTGCTGCGGGCTCGCAGCCTGCCGGGCCGCCACAACTGGCAGAACGCCGCGGCCGCGTACGCCGCCGCCAAGGCCATCGGCATCTCGTCGCACCAGGCCGTCGACGGCCTGATGAGCTTCCCGGGCCTGGCCCACCGGATGGAAACGGTCGGCAAGATCGGCAAGGTCCGCTTCATCAACGACAGCAAGGCCACCAACGCCGACGCCGCCCGCCAGGCGATGTCGAGCTATCCCAAGTTCTATTGGATCGCCGGCGGCGTGCCCAAGGCGGGCGGCATCGACGACCTGGTCGACCTGTTCCCGCGCGTCGCCACCGCCTACCTGATCGGCCAGGCGGCCGAGGACTTCGGCAAGACGCTGGAGGGCAAGGCTCCGGTGCGCCAGTGCGGCGACATCGAGACCGCCGTGGCCGCAGCCTATGCCGACGCCGCGGCATCGGGCGAGGAGGCCATCGTCCTGCTGTCGCCGGCCTGCGCGTCGTTCGACCAGTTCGCCGACTTCGAGCAGCGGGGCGAAGCCTTCCGCGCGGCGGTCAACGGCCTGGGCAAGGCGCCGGCCTCGGCCAAGCGGGCGTAGTTTCCCAGGGGCAAGTCCGAGTCCATCGGTCACACCCGCTCGAAGCTCCACAACAACACTCGCTTAACCCTAAGCTCCGACCCTCCGGCCATGACGTTCCAGACCACCCATGCCTTCGCCCGCACCGACCGTTCGCGGCTTGGCGTGTGGTGGTGGACGACCGATCGCTGGCTCCTCGGGGCCACCGCGATCCTGGTCACCGTGGGCGTCCTGCTGTCGTTCGCCTCGAGCCCGGCGGCCGCCGCCCGGATCGGCATCGACGACCAGTTCCACTTCGCCCTGCGCCAGTGCGTGTTCGGCGCCGGCGCGGCCCTGATCGTGCTGTCGGTGTCGATGCTGAGCCCCAGGGGCATCCGGCGTTCGGCCTTCTTCATCTATCTGGTGGCCATCGGCGTCATGGCGGCCCTGCCGTTCATCGGCCACAGCGCCAAGGGGGCGGCCCGCTGGCTGCTGATCGGCGGCTTCACCTTCCAGCCCTCGGAATTCATGAAGCCGGCCTTGATCGTGCTGGTCTCGTGGATGTTCGCCGAGGGCCAGAAGGGCGAGGGGGTGCCCGGCGTCTCGATCGCTTTCGCCCTCTATTTCATCGCCGTGGCCCTGCTGCTGGTCCAGCCCGACGTCGGCCAGACCGTGCTGATCACCATCGCCTTCGGGGCCGCCTTCTGGATGGCCGGGGTGCCGATCTCGTGGATCATGG
>Ga0102591_1000899_pt1 | contig 47157 bp, 37 predicted proteins | sample AraplaCol_mCL_r2_2_FD_76860 | JGI IMG/M metagenome (GOLD analysis project Ga0102591, IMG submission 76860) | Arabidopsis root microbial communities from North Carolina, USA - plate scrape MF_Col_mCL_r2 (SPADES assembly) (version 2) | ecosystem: Host-associated > Plants > Roots > Endosphere... | reverse complement strand
TGAGCGCTGGAATATGTCTGCCGCTCGCAATTTGCCGCAATCGCTTTCTACTTTTGACCACGGATGTACTGGCACTGGTATGAGTAGCGATGTGAGGAAGGTCGGTGCGGTTTCGCCCGGCCTTTTTTGTTGGCTGCTCCGCTGGTCGACGTCTTGAGGCTCACTGCGAAAGACGAACCCTGCGCGCAGTTCCTACGACAGGTCATGACCGACCTTGGCGGAGTAGGAAAGCTTGCTGAGCGCGTCGTCAAGGAACGGTGCAACTGCGGCGGCACCGATCGCCGGGGCAACAGCGATATCGAGAATTCGGCGCCGGCCAAGCGTGGTCGGGCTTTCATACGTAATGATCGCTGATGGCGGATGGAAGGAAAGGCAGAGATGGTTCGTAACGAACGGGCGCCGACCGGCTGCAGACCGGTGCATCAGCATTCGGATGCCATCCTGGAAGCCGCGAGTGTTCGCCTCATGGAGCAGCTCTAGATAGTTCGATCTGATCGCAAAGATATGAGATGCAGATACCCCGTTGTCGAGCCGCGAGCAGCTTGTCAGCTCAGCCATTCTCCAGATGGAGCTCCAGCACTTCGATGTCGGCGGGACGGCCGTTGCGTCTTGCGGCGATCGAGACGTCTTCAAGATGCAAGCGCATCACGTCGCGTTCATGTTCGCAAAGCTTTTGGAGCTGCGCCTTGGACATCGGTTCCTTCGAGTTCATCTTCAGCTCGGCCATGAGCGTGTTGAGCTTCCGACCGACTGCTTGAGCCTTTTTATGGTCCGAACAATGAAGGCTCAATGAAAGCCGGCTGCCCGGCTGGCATCGCGTGAAAGAACTGGGAACACGCGCCCGCCGGTAAAAGATGTTGCCGCGGCGAATAAGGTTCTGGACGTCGTGGCGGACCGCCATGGGATAGTTGCCCTTGCCTGCCACTGCGACGCCCCCGCGCTCATTAGGCGGGCATCACCTGTGTGCTACAGCTCTGGGCATCAGGTCGCGCATGATGCCAAAACGATATCCGGCAGGACCGGAAAATCAAGGAATTAAGGGCATTTAGGGAGAATTGGCTGGGGAACCTGGAAAGTAATCCAACTTTCTTCAAGCCCTTGATGCGAAACAACCTATTGCGAATAAACAGCTTATTTTATACGACTGTTCCGGTTGGGTGTTCCGGAATAGTGCTACGGATGGGCGAAAATGGCAAGGGTTACATATCTCGAACGGCGAAACGCTACCTACTATGCGAGGCTGGACGTCCCGCTCGATCTCGCCGGTCATTACGGAACCACGACGCGCAAGAAGTCTCTGCGCACCAAGGATGAGAACGAAGCGAAGAAGCGTCTCTGGCCTGTAATCGAGCGCTGGCGCGCTGAATTCGAAGAGGTTCGTGCGCGCCGGGAAATTACCTCGGACGACAAAGCCATCGCCGTCTGGCAACACTACGAGGCTACAATTGACGGCTATGATCGCAAGCAGCGGTCCATGCCGACGCCGGAGCAGATGGACGCCGAGCTGCAGCAGATCTATCGCCAGATCGATATGGGGGAGATCACCTCCGAGAATTTCTTCGGCATGATCAACGCTTACACAGACTATGAACTGATGCTTCGTGCACGCACAGATGATGCAAACCTTCGTGCGCGCCGGCTCAGCGCGCTGAAGAGTGTGGTTTTGGCCGGCGATGCGAAGTTAATCGAGCCTGCAGTGAGGAAGTTCATTGCCCAGCATCGGCTGCTTGTCGGTACGGGTTCTGATGAATACCGCGAGCTCTGCAGTTTGATGACACGGGCGGAGCTAGAAGGGCTGCAGCGCACCCTGGAGCGTGACACAGGAGATTTCTCAGGCGCTCCGAAAGATCCGATCGTCAAGCCTGCAAGCGGTAAAGCTCGCGAAGCTGCTGCACCGGGCGAGACCATCATGGAGCTATTCGAAAGCTACTCCCGCGAGAACCCGAACCAGATCAAGCCCGACACGCTCGCCCAGGCCCGCCGGGACGTTGGTCTTTTCGTTGAACATGTCGGCAGCACGCTCCCCGTGTATCGAATCGACAAGAAGGCCGTTCGCGAGTGGAAAGCGCTCTTGCTCCAGTATCCGGTCAAGGCGACCGAGACGAAAGCGTTCGAGGGTATGAAACTGATCCAAATCATCAAGCACAATGAGACGGTGAAGAAGCCAACGATCAGCACGACAACCGTCAACCGCTACCTTTCCGGCTTCAGTGCTTTTTGCACCTGGCTGACGAACCATGGCTATCTAACGGCAAACCCCGCCACGGATATGTTCCTGAAGAAGTCGAAGGAGAAGACTACTAAGCCCTTCACAGTTGACGAGATGAACGCCTTGTTCAAGTCGCCGTTCTTCACCGGATGCCAGAACGATGAAGCGCCTCGGTTTTGGAGCAAGCCGGGCAACATCCTGATCCGCGATCACCGATATTGGGTGCCGCTTATCATGCTCTTTTCTGGCGCACGGCCGGCAGAGATCGCGCAGCTTGGCATCGGCGACGTCCGCGAGGATCGCGGCCATTGGATCATGCACATCACGACCGAAGGCGAGGGCGACAAGAGCGTGAAAACTGACGGCTCCATGCGCGTCGTTCCAGTGCATCCCGAATTGGCGAAGCTCGGCTTCATCGACTATCATGCTAAGGCACGGGAGAAGGGCGACAAGCGCCTGTTCCCGCTTGCAGAGCGCAATGAACGCGGGCAGATGATTGCCGACTTCAGTCGGGACTTCCCGCGCTACCTGACGAAAATCGGCCTGAAGGACGGCCGCGGTCTGTCGCTATACAGCTTCCGGCACGGTGCGGCTGATGCCCTCCGTCGTGCTGGCTTCCTTGATGAGCAATTCGGCTTCATCCTGGGTCATACGTCCGGCACGATGACCCAGCGCTACGGCACCCTGCCCCAGGGGATGCTTGAGGACCGCGTGAAGCTGGTGAACTCGATCTCTTATCCTGGCTTGATGGTGGATCACCTTAAGGCACCGAGTGTGGTGGACGAGGCTGCGTAACCTCACTCTTCGAGCTGTTCGCCCGGTGCCTTTAGTCCCGCTCATAACCGCGTTGCCAACCGGCGCAGCGTTTGCCACCAGATGGCGCCAGCGTTGTTTTGTGCGCTGCTTGACCCAGGCGACCGCGACATCCTCTTACCTTGGGGTCAGCCTATCGGTCTTGAGACGCGCCAAGCTTTCAACGACACACACAGGATCTAAAATGAAGTTGAAATCGCCAGTATCAAGAATGTAGGGTTCTGCGTGACGCCTGTGAGTCGCCACGTCGGGCGATAGCTGGTTTCATCTTGGGGGATGTGTGACGAGCAGGGATCAGGGGAGGAATGCGAGATCGCCGTGGTGGCCCGAGCAAACCACAGCGCGAATACCTCGTAGCGCGCCCATGGTCGACATTCGAAAGCCGCAGGATCAAAGAATCGCACCTCTAAAGGGCGTGCGACCATGAAGATCATGGATAGGCTTTCGCGCATCCTCGGCCGGAGTCCGAAGGCGACGATCGAATCGGAAAGTCAGTTGATCGACCCTGTTGAGGCTCGCTTGATTGTGGGCGTGAGGCTTGAGCGGCTTGCCGAGGGCCACGGTTCCGCCGCGCAACTGCCGTCGTCGCTTCCTGCGAGGTCGCCGGAGTTGCAATCAGACGTCGGACACGAGTGTTTCTCACAGATCGAGATTATCACGGTTAGGGCCGATGCAGTTCCAGAAAATCGTTTTACATTGGCTCGGCAGACGGAACCGGATGACACAATTGACGGGCTGGATGAGCTCCTGAGTTTCGAGGCCGAGAAAGAACCACAGGATTTCTTCGACAACACCGAGGGCGAAACCGCTTCGGGGATATTTGTCGCACTTGTCAAGTCGGAACCGGCGGTTTCGGATGGCGAGAACGGGGATTGGGATCTCGACCTTTCACCGGCAAACATTGCCGGAGAGGGTATCGGCTCCAGCGCCGCAATAGCCGCCGATCACGGTGCAGAGAATGACTTCCTGAAGGTTCGTAACCGCGGTCGGCAATCATTCAAACGCGCTGTCGTTCAAATCGGCACTCGGCTGTCGATTGATCGGGATATCTGCGTCAGCTGGGCAGAGGACACTCTGGCGAAGGGATGGTGCTCCTTCGATGACGTCGACCGGTTGATCGCCCACTGTGAAGGAAATGGTGATCTCGAGGACCTACGCATAAATCTCCAGCGCGACCTGGAAGCTGCGGGTCTCGACCTCGATCAGGCGAACGGCCACGATGCCGGACTCTGGGACCCCAGATCGGGCGTATCGTCCGATGATCTCGCTGACGCGATCGAGGCAGCCCTCACGCGTGCTACGCGGCTGCCCGGGCGGCAGCGCTTCGTAATGGATAAGTCGGACGAGCTGCAACTGTTAGAGCCCATGATGCGGGCAAAGCAGGAGCTCCAGCTGGGGATACTTGCCTCCGAAGCTGCTGTTCAAACGATCCTCGATGCCTTCAACTGCATCTGCGCTGGGTCGCGAGATTCCGGTTCGGTCTCGCTGAGGAACATCGCTCCCTCGCGCCCGGGCCATACAGAGACGGCTGAAGTCATGGCCGCTGTTGAAGCCCTGAAGTCCTGGCATACCAACGGTCGTGTAATGAACGGGAAACGGCGAAGGGAAGCGCTTGCGGCGCTCGAGTCACTTGATCTCTCTCTGGTATTTCACAAGGAGCTGGTCCGCAGACTGGAGCATAGCCCAGCGAGTCGCGATCAAGCCATCCATTTAGATGCACAGATTCTGGTTTTCGAGTCTGCCACCGAGCACCTTATTCGAGAGCACCTGCCTTACGTGCGGCGCTTTGCTTCGCGGAACGCGGAGGAAGGCGAAGATCTGGAGGAGGTTTTCCAAGTGGCCTTCATGGGGCTGCAGCGGTCCACTCGGCGCTTTGACCCCGAACGGGGTTATCGCTTCTTCATCTATGCGACCTACTGGATGCGGCAGGCCGTAACGCGATGGCGCGCTGACGAAGGCGCAGCAATTCGTATCCCTGTGCATCGGAGCGAGAAAATCGCCAAGCTTGATCGTGCCATGAACAAGCTCGATGTCCGGGTGGACGGCAGAGTTTCCGACTATGAACTCGCCGTTGAGCTGGAATGGAAATCGGATGAGGTGAGACAGTTCCGCGGGATCCCTCGCGAGGCTGAATATCCCGCCGGCATCGACGACTGGGACTATCTTCTACGCGGGCAGGTTGAAGCGAATGTCTTCGATCAGGCAGAGACCGAAAGGATCGTGGCGGATGCTCTGGCTGAACTGCCGGAGCGTCAGGCCGATGTAATCCGAATGCGCTTCGGGATGGGGCGCGACGCCGAAATGACCCTTGAGGAAATCGGTCAGATATACGGAGTGACGCGCGAGCGCATTCGCCAGATCGAGGTCAAGGGCCTTGACCACCTATCCCATCCGGGACGTAAGCGGCGCCTTCAGGCGTTGCTCGGGATGTGATGGCATGGGTGTAAGAAATGCTCCTCCTCATGCCGGTTCGATGCTCGAGTCCCTTCGGGGGCTCGGCTACGCGCCTCCTACGGCACTTGCCGATTTGGTCGATAATTCTATCGCCGCGAATTCGAGAGAGGTCGCCATTCATCTCGAATGGGCCGGCCCGGAGAGTTGGGTACGGATCGTTGACAACGGCGACGGCATGGATGACTCAGCTCTCGAGGCCGGCATGCGGCTCGGCGCGCGCGATCCGAGGGCTGAACGAACAGCCAGCGACCTAGGCAGGTTCGGGCTGGGACTGAAGACCGCGAGTTTCTCGCAGGCCCGGCGACTGACCGTAGCCAGTCGCCGGAATGGTGCGCCCGTTGTTTGCCTGCGCTGGGACCTTGATCTTATTGGCAAAGAGCGGGACGCCGAATGGCCACTCTTTGAAGGGCCTGCACCGGGATCAGAGGGTCTGCTTGCGCCGCTCGACCAGATGGAGCACGGCACCGTCGTCCTGTGGGAGAAGCTCGACCGTGTGGTAACTGATGGGTTTGCCGCCACCGATATGATCGAGCTCGCAGATCGTGTCGAGGCGCATCTTGCGATGACCTTTCATCGCCTCCTAGACGGGCCGCAGCCCGAGCTTCGCCTCCTTCTCAATGGTCGCTCTGTGAAGCCATGGGATCCTTACCTGATGGGACATCCCGGCAAGGCGCTTGAGAGCCCCGAGTATCGCATCCTTCACACCACGGGCGTGACTGTTCAATGCAATGTCCTTCCGCACCGCGACATGCTCAAGCCCGCCGAACAAGATCTCGCTGCCGGGTCTGGGGGGTGGACGCAGCAAGAGGGCTTCTATGTCTATCGCAACAAGCGTCTGCTTCTCGCTGGAGGCTGGTTGGGTTTAGGGAATGGCGGCAAGCCATGGCCGCGCGATGAAGCCCACAGGCTTGCTCGCATCCGGCTCGACATACCGAATAGCGCGGACTCCGAGTGGAAGATCAATGTCCTGAAGTCGACGGCTAGTCCGCCGGTACGACTGCGATCTCAGCTTCACCGGCTGGCAACGGAAGCGCGCGACACAGCTAGGCGAGTTTTTGCTCACCGGGGGCATATCACGCCGGCGTCGGGGGTGCGTTCGAACGCAGTAGCAGAGGCTTGGCAGGTGCGTCGGTCGGCACAAGGGACATCCTATCGGATTGCTCGTGACCACGATCTCGTCGCCTCGATCTTAACTCGCGCCGCTTCGCTCAAGCCCGACATCCTCGCTCTTCTCAGGCTCATTGAGGAGACAGTTCCCGTTCAGCGCATTTGGCTGGATACGGCGGAAGATAAAGAGACCCCGAGGACGGGTTTTGCCGGGGCACCCGACAACGAAGTGATGGAGACACTCTCTTCGATCTTTGAAGCACTCGTGAAGTTTCGCGGACTCAGCCCGACTGAGGCGCGCGAACGGCTCAGTCGCACTCCCCCATTCGACCGACATCTCGAACTGGTTGCAGCCCTTGAATTGAAAGACATCACATGACGATTTCGAACCAGCAGGCTTTCGATTCAATTCTATCCATGGCGCAGAACATGCTCCGCCTCGCATCGGAGCGCGCTCAGAGTCCTGTCACGCCAGAAATGATCGATAAGGAGCTGATCAAGCTAGGGATCATGATGGAGGACGATTTTGCCCTTGTAGATCGGAACTCGCTTGTTGATGAACTGATCCGCCGATCAAGCCGTACAGTGGGCCAAAACGCTACCCTGTCGAGCGGTGAAGACCACGTCGCTTGGCTCGATGCGGAGAGAAAGAAGGGGTGGACCTACTGGCAGCGCTACTCTGAGTACATGGAGGCACGCCTCTCGTGGACGGCTCTCGACGCGCTTGATGCCGCAACGGATGAAGTCCTTTCACAACTCGAGGACCCGACCCGGGGAGGCGCATGGGATCGCCGCGGACTGGTTGTGGGCCACGTTCAGTCGGGAAAGACCGGAAACTACACCGGACTGATCTGCAAGGCCGCCGACGCAGGTTACAAGATAATTATCGTTCTCGCCGGTCTGCACAATAATCTTAGAGCCCAAACCCAGATCCGTCTCGATGAGGGTTTCCTTGGGTTTGCGACCATTGCTGACGCTGACGAGCTTCCTGCAGTAGGCGTGGGACTGATCGACAAAGATACGTCCGTCCGTCCTAATGCTGCAACCAACCGGAGCGACGCGGGCGACTTCAACACAGCCATAGCTGCAAAGATGAACATCAGCCCCGAACAGCGACCATGGCTATTCGTCGTCAAGAAAAACAAGACGATCCTAAAGCGTCTTTTGCACTGGATTCGCAACAGAGTTGCGGACCGGGTTGATCCGACTACCGGCTACAAATACGTAACGAATTTACCGCTTTTGATCATTGACGACGAGTCAGATCACGGTTCTGTCGATACTGGAGAGACCGTGCTCGACTCTGATGGAAAAGTGAATGATGAGCACAATCCTAAGACGATCAATCGCCTCATCCGCTATATTTTGCATCATTTCACCCGAAAAGCATATGTCGGGTACACTGCAACTCCATTCGCAAATATCTTCATCCACGACAAAGGCGCCACTACAAAGCAAGGGCCTGACCTGTTCCCTGCCGCCTTCATTACCAATCTCGCAGCGCCGTCAAATTATGTCGGGCCGGGACGTGTGTTTGGATCGACTTCCAGCACTCCTAACGATTTGCCCCTTTTGCGCCCCTTGTTGGACGAGGAGTTTCAGCCGTGGATGCCGAGCAAAACGACCACATCTCCGGAGGTGAAGCCGCACAAGAATGGGCATCGTCCCCGCTGGAAAGGCGAGGACCGCATCCCGGATTCGCTCGCTGAAGCTATTCGTTCCTTTGTTTATGCCTGCGCCGTGCGGAAGCTGCGCGGACAGGGGAATAAGCATGCTTCAATGCTCATTCACGTGACCCGCTTCACCTCGGTTCAGAACGAGGTGGTCAATCAAGTGGCCGAATATGTGCGGGATCTAAAGGGCCGCTACAACCGCGGAATCGAGCTTGTCCGCATCGAGGAGGGTATGCGCAAGGAGTATGAAGAGACCTTCTTGTTAGGCATGCAAAGGATCCGCGCTGCCCTCGTTGAAGGGGAAACCCTGGAGGACTTTGCTTGGGCAGATATACGTGCCGTCATTCCCGACGTCCTGTCGGACATTCGAGTGCGCGAGATCAACGGCTCGGCTAAGGACGCGCTTGATTATACCGAAAACGATGGTACCGGTCTGAAGGTGATCGCCATCGGCGGCGACAAGCTGGCGCGTGGGCTCACGCTCGAAGGTCTTTGCACTAGCTATTTCCTGCGAACTGCCCGCATGTACGACACCCTTATGCAGATGGGGCGGTGGTTCGGTTACCGCGATGGCTACCTTGATGTTTGTCGCTTGTACACTTCCCAGGAAATGGTGGAGTGGTTCGGGCACATTGCCGATGCAGCTGAAGAATTACGCCAGGAGTTTGACAACATGGTCGCGGCGGGCGCCACGCCCAAGCAGTTCGGGTTGCGCGTGAAATCCCATTCAGTGCTGACTGTAACTTCGCGTGCCAAGATGAAGAACGCTCGCGCGGTGCAGCTGACTTATTCCGGCGATCTGCTGCAAACCATCGTGTTTCTCAACCGTAAGGATGACATCACGGCGAACTTCAAAGCTACGGATCGCTTCATCGGCACACTTGGCTCGACGACGGACCTTAGCCACCAGCTATTCGTGCCTGATGGTCAGACATGGAACGGCCACCTTTGGCGCAATGTGACAGCCCTGAGCGTCATCTCGTTCCTTCGAGAATACAGAACCCATCCGGCCAGTTTCCGTATCATGAGTCCGCTTATTGCAGACTTCATTGAGGAGATGAACAAGGAGGATGAGCTAACGAGCTGGACGGTTGCGTTGATCGGAAAGGACAGCGGACCGGGCGACAAACACCGCACTGTGGGCGGTTGTTCTGTCAACATGCTCCAGCGCAAGCGCACGACTGAACACGCAGATCGGTATTCGATCAAGACCCTTATATCGCCTCGCGATCAGGCTATCGATTTGACTGAGGCAGAATGGAAGGCTGCGCTCGAGCTGAGTCTGAAGACTTGGCGCAATGACAGGGAGCGAAATGAGGGCAAGGAACCGCCTTCCGAGCCGCGAGGTCCGCAGATCCGTCATGTTCTTGGAGAAGGTTTTGCCGAATTGGGCGTTCCGGCTCGTCGAGAGCGGGGCCTATTGATGGTCTATCTGCTTGATCCCGAAGAGGCCGGTGTCAATGAGCTAAAGGATTCTGATCCGGTCGTCGCTTGGGCGATCAGTTTTCCATCAAGCACTTCCGAAAGAAGGGTCTCCAACTCAAAGTACATCGCCAACAGCGTACTATGGGGAGGTCTTAATGAAGGGGTGGACTGAAGAAGGGCTCGTTCGCGCATGGCGAGCGCTCGCACGCCAGGAATCTGGAGAAGACTGGCGATTTGTCCACCTCACCGGAATGGGTGCTGTCTCGGTCGAGGCCGGTTGCCACTTTCCTCTCGGGCGTGAAGCGCTGATCGTCTCCTTTCCAGGATCATGGCCGGTCAACCCGGCACGGCTGCCCGAAGGCAAGGGCTTCGACGTCTCTCGCATCGAAGGTCCGAACGTGTTCGCCGGGATGACGGCCATAGCGCTCGTGAGGCGGCCTGAAGGGTCGCCGGACATCTTCGCCATTATGGCTGTCGACATCTTGAGAACCCTAGAGGTCACAGCCGATAACGCGAGCCGCGACGTGATAGAGGCTTTCCTTGAGCGGGTCAGGGAGTGGCAGGCCTTTATGGCTCGAACGCACCGCCCACTCTCGGCCGATGCGCAGGTCGGCCTGCTCGGCGAGCTGTGGATGCTCAAACTGCTCACGGACACTTCCATCGGAGCCGGCGCCCTGGACTGCTGGCATGGACCATTGCGAGCGGCCCAGGACTTCCACGTTCGAGGTGGCGCGATAGAGGTCAAGAGCACGGTTCGGACCGGCAGTTTCCTCGCGCGAATCAACAGCATCGAACAGCTAGATGGGGACAGGGCACCGATCTTGCTCTGCGCCTTCCGCTTCGAGGAAAACACGGACGGTATCTCGCTCGTCGGTCTGGTGTCCGAACTCCGTGAGAGGTTTAAACTGGCCGGAGCGCAACGCGGATTCGAGGCGCTGCTCATGGTGATGGGGTACCTCGACGAACATGCAGCGCTCTACGGGCGAACGCTGACATTGAAGGATGCAAGAGCACTCCGCGTGGAAGGTGACATGCCGCGCCTCACACGCGCCGCGCTGCCAGCTGCAATCCGCTCAGCTGCCTATGTGCTCGACCTTGATGCCCTCGAAGTCCCGCCAATCGGACTTCCAGAGCTGATCAACGAGTTTGGACTGGATTGATATGAGCCTCGAAGAATTTCACAGCAATTTCCGAGCCGACCTGCAAGCGACCATAGCGGACCGCGTTGAGGCTGGAGAAGGTCCCTTTCCTTCGGAGGAACTTGTCTTTGCGGAAAAGGTAATGGAGCACGTCGCGGACACCGGGATCTCTGACGAGCCGACCGTCTGCCACTGGAACGGCAAAGTTGGCAACGCGAAACTTCGCATCACTGGCTATGCCCTCAGTTCCGATGAAACAGCCCTAGACCTGTTCGTGACCTATTACTTTGGCACTGACCGACTGCAACAGCTGGCTGATCCCGATGCCACAGCCACTGCCAGTGAAGGCGTGCGGTTTCTGTTCCGCGCGGCGAGTGGAAATCTCGATGCGAAGATTGATCCCACTCATCCAGTCCGGGATTTGGTCGCGACAATCCGGTCCCGCTGGAGCGATATCGACCGGCTTCGGGTGTTTCTGATAACTGATGGCAAGACGAGGACCAAACGCTTCTCGAACAAGGAGGTCCACGGCAAGATGGTAGCCATCGAGGCCATGGACATGGAGAGGCTGTTCCGTCACACCGACGGCAAGCCTCGAGATGAGCTGTCTCTGAGCCTCGTCCAGTCAATCGGCAGGCCGCTTCCCTGCGTCCACGTCCCTGATCCGGATGCCGATTATGAGTATGCACTGACTGCAATTCCTGGGCAGCTAATTCGCGATCTTTACCTGCGCTTCGGACCCCGCCTGCTGGAGGCAAATGTCCGGACATTTCTCGGCACCAAGAAGGCCGTGAACAAAGGGATCGTCGAAACGCTCCGCAAGGAGCCGGAGCACTTTCTCGCCTTCAATAATGGTCTCGTCCTCGTTTGCGACGAAGCGGCATTCGAACGCGCCGATGACGGAAATCTTGGGCTCTCCTTCCTCAAGGGTCTGCAGATCGTCAATGGAGGGCAGACAACTTCGTCCATCTACTTCGCATCGCGTGATGACAGGACCATCGACCTGAGCCACGTCATGGTTCCGGCCAAGATCATCATCCTGAAGGGATCGCAGGACGACGCGCGCGAGCGGCTGATCAGCAACGTCTCTCGTTACGCAAACAGCCAGAACGCGGTGAAGATGTCTGATCTTTCAGCTAACCGGCCGTTCCATGTCCAGCTTGAGAAGCTGGCGAACGAGACCTGGTGCCCCGATGGAGCAACGCGCTGGTTCTACGAGCGGGCCGCAGGGGCATACAACGTGATGTTGCTGAGGGAGGGCAATAGCCCAGCGAAGCGGCGCAAACTGACAGAGATGATCTCACCAAAGCGGAAGCTGACAAAAAATGACATCGCTAAATACCATGAGGCATGGCGTGGAAAGCCGAATCAGGTGGCAATGGCGGGCGAAAAAAACTTCAAGGCGTTTATGGATGCGTTGGACGAGGATCCCGCCATTGTCCCGAACTCACTGGATACGCGCTGGTACCGAGAAATGATCGCCAAGGTCATCCTGTTCAAGGCGATCGAGAGCATGATCAAAACGAGAGAGGCGAAAGAGGTTTTCCGGCAGGGCTGGGTGAACATCGCTACTTATGTCGTGTCGATCGTCGCAGACAGGCTTGGCGACAGGCTCGACCTCGAACAGATCTGGATGCGGCAGGGGATTTCCGGTGGCCTGCGGGACCTACTGTGGGAGTGGGCCGTCGTCGTGAACGCCGAGTTCAACAGGATCGCTCCGGGCCAGCAGATATCAGAGGTGGCGAAACGCCGGGAGATCTGGGACAGAGTCAAATTGGCCGACTTCTCTCAACAACTGGAGGGAATTAGCGAGTTGAAGGGCCATTGAGCCAATCATCAGGCGGCACTGAAGGAATTTTCAGCAAATCGGACAACAAGGCGAGCAAATGCCAAAAGATCAGAAATCTGACCGAGTTCAGGGATCAACCACCGATGTCGAGGAGACTTCTGACGGCTCCCCAGAGTACTCGTCATCGGAGTTCGAATCAGAAATCACCGCAGAAGATTTCCATCGAGCAAGATCAATTTCCGTCTCACAAGGTGGGTTCGCCGAAGTCAATTACACCAGCTGGGACCACGAAGAAGCTGAATGGTCAATCGACTGGGTAGATGCTCGCACGCCAGTCACGACATACGGGTTTGATGGGCAACCTGAACTTCGAGATCAGGATAACGGCAGAATCAAATCCGATGCCACCTCTTTGAGGAAGGCAATGAATGAAGATGGGAGCACAAGGAGTAGGACAGATGGAGGACATATCGCGTCCATTCATTTAAAGAACTTCAAGAAGTTTCGGAAATTTCAGCTTGGCGCAGGCGCGAAGAATATTCTTACTGGTAAAAACAATGCTGGTAAGTCGAGCATTCTTGACGCGCTAAGAGTAACACATGATGTGCTTCGGTTTGTGTCTAGACGAGTGCCGGAATTAACTGAGTTTGAGGGGAAAAGCTGCGTTGGATTCACACTGCCCACCACAGCATTGAAGATTCCCATAGCAAACATCACGTGGAATTACTCGGACAATCCGGCTTCGGTTCGAATTTTATTGAGGAACGGCTCGCAGCTTGTGATCATCATCCACCCAGATCATCCAATCAAAGCCTACCTGCTTACTGAAGGGCCACTACCCAGAACGACCGCCGCCTTTCAACGTCAGTTCCCTTTATCGTTGGTAGTGGTGCCGACTTTAGGTCCGGTTGATGAGCGAGAGCACTATTTAACTGACAAGACCATCTCCAGCAGCGAGAATACGCGCACAGCCCATAGGCACCTTAGGAATATCCTTATCCGACGCACGGAAAGAGAGTTCCATGAGCTTTCAGAAAATGTATCAGCCGCCTGGCCAGACATATCTCTTGATCGCCCCAAAGTTATTGGGAATGGAGAACCTTTGGAGATGATGTTCTTCGAAGATGGAATTCCAAGGGAGATTTTCTGGTCAGGCTTTGGCCTCCAGGTGTGGATGCAAATGGTTCTTCAGTTCATGCGTGGTTCAGACGGAGCGGTTTTGGTCCTTGACGAGCCGGATATCTATCTTCACCCAGATCTGCAAGTTCGAATGATGGATCTTGCTTCACAGAGGTTTGGCCAAATATTCGTCGCAACCCACTCATCTGCAATAATAAATCCTGCGAGCGCTGACGAGGTGCTAATTATTTCAGCAAAGGAAGGCACCGCAATCAGGGAAGACTAGGGGCAAGACATATCTACGGCTAGACAAGGCATTGGTTAACTTGTGAAGTCCCAACTCAGTTAAGGGAGGCTGCCAATAGTTTGGCGATTTGACGGGCAAGGTGGGGCGGCACTGCGTTGCCAACTTGTACGTATTGCTGTGTCCGGTTTCCTAAGAAAAGGTAGTCGTCTGGGAAGGTCTGAAGCCGGGCCGCTTCCCGCACGGTCAGGCTGCGACACTGAATCGGATCAGGATGGATGAAGTAGTGGCCATCCTTCGAGATATGACTCGTGACGGTGGTCGACGCTTCGTCCGCAAGCTGGACGCGGAAACGGTCATTGAAGACACCGCTGTGCCAGTTGCGGTGGTCCGGACTGAGCACCAAAGGAAAATCGGCCGCCTTCGGGCTGTAACCACGGACGGACCCGAACACGGCTGCGAACAGGTAGCGGCCTAAATCCGACTTCATATGCCCGCGGGTCTCGTGCTGAGCTATCGTGCGCAGTTCCGGCCGTTCGAGCCATTGCAGCAATTCGTCGTTCGCGGTGCCATAGCTTTCGGGAAGCCATGATGCCGCGCGAAAAGCTGGTGATGCAACTCGCATCCGGCTTGAAACGGACTGAAAGGCTTCACGAAGCGCGCCGTCATCCTTGACCTTGTAGATGCTGGCCAACAGTCTTGCGGCATCGGTGACTTCTCGCTGCCACGCAGTTGCGTCGTCGTGACCACGGCTGATGCCGCTACGCAGAGGTGGCAAGAAGCCGATGACATCGCTGACCGTTCTGGTCCCTCCTGACACGGCGATCTCGGCACCCGCGGCCCGGTGCGCGAGATCAGAGCGGATCCCCACGATGATCACTCTGTGTCGCCGCTGCGGAACTCCGAACTCCTCCGCGCGCACTATGAAATCCGACGGCTGGATCGCTTCCCGCAGGCTGGCTTTCCCATCCTTGAGTCGGATCGCGCGCAGTTCGTAGTGGTGGCCGTGACCGGTGCCAAGCGAGGACAGATCCTCCATCAACATCTCGAATACGAACCGGCTTTCAACGGTGGAGGAGAGCATGCCCTTGACGTTTTCCATCACGAAAGCGGCGGGGCGAAGCCTGTCGAGCACCCGGATGTATTCGCGGAACAGGTAGTGTCGCTCATCTGCCTCGGGCACATAGCCAACCTTGCCCTTGGCACGGGCGCGCCCCACAAGGGAATAGGCCTGACAAGGTGGGCCGCCGATCAGGATCGTGTCGTCGTAGCTTCGCCGCAGCCTTGCGATGGCACCATCAATAGCCTCGGCAGCCGCTTCGGTTCCGAGTTCGAGCCCTCGGGCCTCATCTGTGGCAACACGCCAAGCTTCACGGTCGACGGCAGACCAGTCCAGCTCGGGGTTTATCCCTGCATGGAAATCGATGAACTGGTCGGGCAACGAGCCGTGGCGCGCCCGGTATTCACGCAGGAATGCGCGCAGGGTCAGGGTGCGATGGGCCGATTTTTCCTTCTCGACAGAGATGCCGATCCGGAAGGGAAAATGTCCTTCGTCGATGAGCGAAGCAAAGCCCTCGCCAAGTCCCCCCGGACCGGCAAACAGATCGACAACTCCGAAATTTGCAGGCAATTCAGGCTCCACGAAAAATATTCAGTCGGTGTATACCAGGTTCTGCAGCAAAGGCCAGGTGGCATGTGGCGGACATAGTAGATAAGCAAACTCGTTCTCGAATGATGGCCGGGATCAAAGGGAGGGACACAAAGCCTGAACTGATCCTTCGTCGGGCGTTACATGCACGTGGTTTTCGATTTCGGCTGCATTCGAAAGATGTTCCCGGTCGACCTGACTTGGTGTTTCCGAAACATCGGGCGGTAGTTTTTGTGCATGGTTGCTTTTGGCATCGCCATACAAACTGTCGCTACGCGACTACCCCGTCGACGCGCCCGGAGTTCTGGCAGATGAAGTTCGAGTCCAATGTGGCACGGGACAGCGCAGTAGCGGCCACACTCGTTGGCAGCGGATGGCGAGTTGCGATCGTATGGGAGTGCGCGCTGCGCAAGTCCGACTCGATTCAAGCAACAGCGGACAGCGTGTCGCTCTGGCTTCTATCGGACGAGAGGCAGATCGAAATCGGTGAACGCGAGACGCATTCTCCCTACGCAAATGACAGTTCCGTATACTGATCAGCCGGACAAACCAAGCGTCGTCGGCTCTCAAACAACCTTCCAGTAGTCACGCAAATATTTAGTACGCTCCGCTTGCGCATCCCGTGTCATGAATAACCCAGCGGGATTATGACAAGTTTTTCCCGAATTATTATTCGCCAACAGGTAGAACGGAGGTTGGCAAACAGGAGGAAAGGCTTCTTTGAGGGCGTTCGGCCTAATAACTTGTTTACTTATCTCTCTTCACATCGGTCCTTACCTAACAGTTCTCCTAAACACCCATCTCCTTCCTCACCTTCCTCTGAAGCCCAGCCAGCGCCCGCTCCACCATCCTCGTCAGCTCTTCGTACACGATCATCGCACCGAACGCGCCGGCGCCTGCTCTGATCTTGGGCGGCACCTTGCTTCCGCTCCTCCTATGCCACCTTCTGATGTTTGGCATTTCCAACGCTCGCAACTCTGCTTTCGCGTCTTCGCGGATCTGCAGCCCAAGCACGCCCGCATTCAGAAACCTTTGCCTTTGGTATTCCTCAACCTTCCGCTTGACTGCGGCCGATACGGGGCGCGAACTTACCGGCCGGATGATCGCGAAAGTCGGCTTCATGAACTGGAAGAAGCTTTTTTGCAGACGTGTGATCCTCAGCGTCTCAAGGTCGCTGAATTTTTCCAGTCCTATCTCCCGGCAGCCCTCATGTCCCAGCGTGACCTCAATCCGGACTCGCTTCTTGTCATCAGGTAGTTCATCCCAGGTGCCTGCAGCCTTGTTCTGCTTGTCGAGCACCTTGTTCTGGATGCGCCAGAAGGCACGGACGTCATCTCGCTCACCAACGTAGTAGGTGGAGCCGTAGAGTGCCGGGCGGTCCAATCCGGGTGTCATGCGGTTTCCGATATCGAGGCTGCTGTCATCTTCGTTGCGGCTCACCGTGTAGTCGGTCTTCTTGACGCTCCCGGGCATGAAACGCGGCCACGTCCTACTACTCCTTAAGACCCGCGTCGTGGGGTAGAAATGTCGCACCAGCACACCGTGCATTCGCGCTCGAGCTTCCTCGTTCGGCTTCTCCGGGTAGAAGTCGATGCTGATCTCAATCCCACTGATGCTGGCCGGCGCAACGAAGCCATATGCGCCCTCAAGGTCACTGAGCACCTTCCGGACGGCCTCTAGATCTGGCTCCTGGACACGAAGCTTGTATCGCGTTGCTGTCTTGCTCTCACCAAGATCCAATGCCTCGGGATACTCTTTCCGGCCCGTCAGCTTTTCAATCCGATTGTTCAAGTGCCAATGCTGGGTACGCCGAGTCAGCTCGAAATGGATATCGATCCAATCGACCACAGCGCGGCACTGGTAGGCTTCGAGATCGATCTGCGGGGTCAGAGTCGTCCGATTGACCAAGCGCGCCTGTGAGCTCCTGAGAGTCGTTTCGGCGTATGGCAGTGTAACCGCATCTTCTAGCTCTCGATTTCGATACAGAATGACATCGTGCGGCAAGGGCGGCCTCCAAAATTGCACAGGCAACTTACCAGCCACCGGTTCAGCATCGGTGCCATGGATTGAATGGGTTGCCTAAGCGGATTCGGGAGAATGGAAAAGTCTGCTTTCGCTAGTCGCTCGACGTCACCAGAGCCAGCGTAGAGGCCTGCAATCGCTCGCTGTTGCCAAAAGGCCTCAACTTTCGATGCATTTGCGCCAGCTGATCGCTATAACTGCCACCAAGATCACAGCAAGAGAGACTGAAACCGGCGATGAACGATCAAGCTATGTCGAATGAGAACTCCATCGTGTCGGGAGAGACCGGCGATGACCGCTTAAGCCAACGAGGACGCCGAATGTCCGGCGATCCCTGAAGCTCAAGAAGGAGAATTGTCATGAGCGACATCCCCGTTATTCCGCCGATGAACATGGCCAATTTTTGCCTGCCGTATCCGGACGAGCTTGCGAAGGAGTTCGGTGTGACCGGCTTCGTCATGTCTATCCGGCACCTTTATGAGGTCCTCGCCAAGGAGGCCGACGACAAGGACCCCGTGGAGGCTGCTCTTTTGCGTAAGGTTGCAGGGCATTATCACGACACTTATCCGGGTGGAGATTATCATTCGCGATAGTCTGATGCGAATTCCGAGGCAATCCGCCCCCGCATTCCGAAATGATGCCGCCCCCCAATTCCGAGAATTAACCGCCCCCTTGTTCCGAGATGATGCCGCCCCCTGATTGGGGCTGTTTGTCGGGGTGTCCTGCTGGTGAGACGTTCGTCCTTTCAGTTGCCTGAGAGGAAGGAACGCGATGCCAGCGGAGAGACTAAAGATGCGGCGTGTCCGCGAGATTCTGAGATACAGATTTGCGGAAGGTCTTGGCCACAAGTCGATTGCGGCGCGCGTTGGTGCGGCCCCCTCGACGGTGCGCGAGACGTTGCGCCGTTTGGAGCGTGCCGGACTTTCCTGGCCTTTGGGCAACGATGTCAGCGATGCGGTGCTGGAGGCGGCTCTCTATAAGGCTGCCGGCACGAAGACCGGTCACCGTCGCAGTGCCGAGCCGGATTGGGCGCATGTTCACCGGGAGCTGAAGCGCAAGCATGTGACGCTGCAGATCCTCTGGGACGAGTATATCGGCCTTCATCCCGATGGATATCGCTACAGCCGCTACTGTGATTTGTATCGCGCTTGGGCGCTGAAGCTGCCGGTGACGATGCGCCAGGACCATGCGGCTGGGGAAAAGCTGTTCGTCGATTATGCCGGCGACACGGTGACGGTGGTCGTCGACAGATTGTCGGGAAAGACGCGACAGGCGCATCTGTTCGTTGCCGTGTTGGGGGCATCCAGCCTGTCATTCGCACACGCCCGCTGGAGTGAAACACTTCCCGACTGGATTGAGTGCCATCTGCTGGCGCTTGAGGCGTTTGGTGGCGCGCCGGCATTGCTTGTCCCTGACAACGCCAAAGTGGCCGTGATCAAGGCCTGCCATTTTGATCCGCAGGTCAATCGCACCTATGCCGGGATGGCAGCTCACTACGGAAGCGCGGTTCTTCCCACGCGACCACGCCGACCGCGGGACAAGGCAAAGGTGGAAGCGGCGGTTCGCATTGTCGAGCGTTGGCTGCTTGGCCGGCTGCGCCACCGCGTCTTCTACAGCCTTGCCGACGTCAATGCGGCAATCATGGAATTGCTCGCCGATCTCAACGACGCGCGTGTTCTGCGTCGTGTCGGGCGCACACGACGGCAATTGTTTGAAGAGATCGACTATCCCGCTCTGCGGCCGCTTGCCGTCGAACGATACGTCTTTGCTGAATGGAAGATACGCCGGGCCGGCCTCGATTATCATGTCGATATCGATAAGCACTATTACTCCGTGCCCTATCGTTTTGCCCGTGAGCAAGTCGAGGCACGCATCACCGCCAATACCATCGAGATCTTCCATAAGGGCGAGCGCATTGCCGCCCACCGGCGTTCGAGCGGCAATGGCAAGCACACGACAACGCCGGAGCACATGCCATCATCGCATCGCCGCTTTGCCGACTGGACGATCGAACGTATCAGCCGCGAAGCATCGGCAATCGGATCGGACGTTGCATTGCTCTGCGAGCGTATTCTCGCTGATCGGCCGCATCCAGAACAGGGCTACAGAGCCTGCCTGGGCATTATCCGCCTCGTCAAAGCGTTTGAGCGGGAGCGGGTCAACGCGGCCTGCGGCCGGGCTTTGGAAATCGGTGCGCGAACCTATGGCTCGGTGCGCTCCATTCTCGACAATCACCTCGACCGACCGTCGGCGTCATCAGCCGCATCATCATCTGAGCCGATCAATCACTCCAACATCCGCGGCCCCCGCTATTACCACTGAGGAGACGACATATGCTTGCACATCCCACCCTTGATAAATTGAATGCCATGGGCCTGACCGGCATGGCCAAGGCGTTCAACGAACTGATTGCCAACGGTGAGAGCGAACAACTCTCCCATGCCGAATGGCTCGGGCTGCTGCTCGAGCGAGAATGGAGCTCGCGTCACGATCGCAAGCTTGCCGCCCGTCTGCGGTTTGCCAAACTGCGCCACCATGCTGTGCCCGAGGATGTCGACTACCGCAGCGAGCGCGGTCTCGATCGGGCGCTGTTCATGAAGCTGATCGGCGGCGACTGGATCGATGCCCACGACAACCTCGCGATCTGCGGGCCATCTGGTGTCGGGAAAAGCTGGTTGGCCTGTGCTCTCGGGCACAAGGCCTGCCGCGACGATCGCTCGGTTCTCTATCAGCGCGTGCCACGGCTGTTTGCCAATCTCGCTCTTGCCCATGGCGACGGCCGCTATGCTAGGCTGCAGCGAACCCTCGGGCACGTCCAGCTCTTGATCCTCGACGACTGGGGCCTGGAGCCGCTCAATGAGCAGGCGCGCCACGACCTTCTGGAGATCCTCGAGGATCGTTACGGCCGCCGCTCGACAATCATTACCAGTCAGCTTCCGGTATCAGCCTGGCACGAGATCATCGGCAATCCAACCTATGCTGATGCCATCCTTGATCGCCTCGTTCATAACGCCCACCGCATCGACCTATCCGGGGAAAGCTTGCGGCGAAATCAGCGCCGGAAATCTTGACTCGTTACACGAATGAACTGACAACAATCACTGCCAGCAGGACCCCAACCTCAAGGGGGCGAGATTATCCCGGAATCCGGGGGCGCAATCATCTCGGAACAAAGGGGCGGCTTCATCGGAATCGGCAAGTCTGACGAACATCGTCGCCGATGATGATGATTGGGACGAGTTAACGGACCAGCAGAAGATCTTCCGGGGCAACGTCAATGCCGCAATCGCGAACGTCGATCGTATTCGTTACCAGTTGGAAATGATGATCGACAGGTACGACGATGCCGATGAAGTTACCCGTATCCGGCGTGAACTCGCAGCAATTTAGATTTGAGATGAATGGGCTGACCAAGAGATTGGTCAGCCTTCTATCGAAGGAGGCTTCATCGCCGAGTGGCGCCCCGTACATCGTCGGTCTTCCGCTTTCAGCCTCCTTCCATTTTGCATTGCTACATCGCAACTACATGCCGGCTAGGCTGGTTTGAATGTCTGCTTGGGCTGGATGCCGCGAACACAACAGCGGTTGTAGGAGCATTTAGCGCTTTGCCAAAGCTCAATGAGGATATGTTTTTGAGCTTGCCTGCTTGCGCGTCTGCTCACCGGCAACGATGGCTCACCGTGTCCTATCAGGCTCTTGGGATAACTATTGGCATAAGGGATGGCGGAGAGGTGCGATCCCATAACCCCGCGCAGGAGACATTCTGCTTTTGATCATGCCGAACCTTTACATTTTTCCAGAAATTCCGAAAACGGGCATTTTTGTCAAGATTGCGTAAAGTTACGTCAAGGTTCAGGCTGGAAAGGCAAGGCTTTTGGGCGCTCGACCTTTACATTGACCTCCCGAAAATAGCTACTTTTAGATCGAATTGGTGCTCGACCTTGACATATGTAAAGGTCTGTCAGGGTTAAATGTAAAGGTCGCTACGGCAATGAGCCTCTTGAACGGCAGCTATAAACGCGCGCAGTGGGTCGCGTCCGGTATGGCTGAGGAGGATAGGTTCGTCGGCGATCTGCGGGCACAAAAGGCATCCCCATAGTCATGGGACACCCGGCCTAGGACTTCGTATCTGCCAGCGATAACGTTCACAGACCATTGTTTGTGGCGGCGGCCACTCCTTGTGATTACCACCAGTGACCATCACCGAGTGCTTCGCTTGCATGAGCTCTAGCCGCGAAGAGACATTCAAAATTGCCTGTGAATAAATGCCGAAAGTAAGTGGCAGCTTATTTGGCTTGGGCGATTTCGCTGCACTATAAGCAAGCTCCCCTGTCAATGAGGAGCATGGCATGAGCGCTTTTTCGTAAGCGCGATTTTCGATGCGCATTGACGGCTGCTGCACCGCTGAACGCGCCTCGCATCAGTAGCGAGATCCGGCTCTGTTAGGCGGTGGATGTTTTCGAGAAGTTGATCGGTAGCAGGTCGCCGATGTCGGCGTCGTCGTCTCGCTGCGGCAACTCAGTGAGCGCGTGTCGTAGCCAGATCAGAGGGTCGACGCCACAGGCGCGGCATGTCAGCATGAGACTGTAGATCACGGCGCTGGCCTTGGCTCCGTCAGCAGTGTCGCTGAACAGCCACGATTTTCTTCCGGTCGCAAAAACTCTGATGTCACGTTCCAGAATATTGTTATCGATGGGCATCCTGCCATCGATGATGTAGCGCGTCAGATAATCCCACTGGTTCAGAGTGTAGGACACGGCGTCGCCGAGCTTGGTATCCGGTACGACCTTCGGCGCGATGTTATCGAGCCAAGTCTTTAGAGCGTTCAGGACAGGCAAGCTGTGCTGTTGCCGGAAGCGGTAAATGCACTCGGCCTGCGTTTCACCGGCGTCGGGCTTTATCTCTCGCGCCTGCCTTTCGATCCGGTAGAGCTGCTCGAAGAACCTGAGAGCTTGCTGCGGCGGGCCTCCGCCATTCTTTCTCGCCTTGAGGGCATCAACGAAGCGCCGCCTGGAGTGAGCCATGCATCCGACATGGGTTGCGCCATTCAATGTGCGCCAGGCTGTGTAGCCATCGCTCACCAATATGCCGCGGTAGTCACCAAGGAAGGTCTGCGGGTGGATCTGGCCGCGCCCCGGCCGATAGTCGAGCAATACGATTGGCTCGTCACTGTCCTCGCCGCTGCGATATGCCCACATGTACGATGTGCTGGTGGCCTCCTTGTCCTTTTCCTTCAGGACCTGAACCGTCGTCTCATCGCCATGAATGAGAGGCTGTAATCTGAGCCGCAGTTTCAGAGCATCATAGATGCGGTGCAGATGCTTCTCGCTTGAGCCGATGACCCAGTGAGCGAGAGCGCCGCGGCTGATCGGAACACCAGCACGCTCGAATGTTTGCGCCACGCGGTAGAGCGGTGTGCCGTCGACGTACTTGTGGACGAGCGCGAAGGCCAACGTCGAGGCGGTAGCGATACTGCCCGGCAGGGGCTGCGTCGGCATCGGTGCGATCACGACGGGCGTGTTGATCCCGGTGCGGTCGCAATGGCGACAAGCGTACTTGAACCGCACATTCTGTAGGACCTTTGCCTTGACCTCGATATGGAGCTGTTCGGTAACAGCCTCGCCCATGCGATGCATCTGACCCTGACAGCAGGGACAAGACTTCTGATCGTCGGGGAGGTCATATTCGACGCGCTCGCGTGGCAGGTCTTCCGGCAGAGGTCTGCGTCCACGCTTCTTTCCCGTTTGACCTTCTACCGGTGGCAGGCCGGTGTCTGGAAGCTCGACAGCATCGCCTTCCTCGCTGTCATCCTCGACCGCAGCCTCTTCGGCCTCGTTGAAGAGACGGTCAATGTGCTTTTCGCTGCGCGGGGCAAAGCGATGCAGCTTTGCCAGTGCCAGCTCCTCTTCCAGCTTGACGACCCGCCGCGAGAGCGCCTCTTTCTCAGCTTTGAGCGCAGCGATTTCGGCAGCATTGGCCGCCAACTGCGCCATCAGCTCTGCAACGCTTGGTTCGCCGGTTCGAGTCATCAGATTCTTGAATCTGAACCGCCCCTTTGCGTCAACAGCTCAATTCGCCATCCTCAGCCGGCGATCTGATATTGCCGCACCGGATGGCGGATCATCGCATCGATATCGATGCCATCGAGGATCCAATGAAGCTGCTCTGTCGTCAGCACAACGACCGGCACCTCCCTGCGGGGCCAACGGAACCTGTCTTCCGTCAATTTCTTCAGCACCATCACAAAACCGGACCGATCAAAGAACAGGAGCTTCACCCGGTCGCGACGGCGATTACAAAAGGCAAAAACCGCAGGAGCAAAGGGATCCAGCGCCATCGCCTCCTGGACCAGGACCGCAAGGCTGTTGATGCCGGCCCGAAAGTCGATCGGCTCACGATGCAGGTAAACCTTGAGATCAGCGCCAAGTCTGAACATGACCCAGCGCTCCTATTATTGCTGCCAACCCATCGACATCACTGCATTCCACCGTCACGCTCACCCCGTTCGGCAGTGAAGCGCTCAGCTTGGCCGCACAAGGCAGCCTCTTGATGCTTTTATCCAAGCTGCTGCGCTGCACTGGCAGGCTCCGATCGGGACCGACCTGAACCGGAACGAACGCCGGACCCGCAGGCACAGGATGACCAAGCCGCTTGGCCCTCTGTATCCATTTCCGCAGGAGATTGACATTAACGCCGTGTTCAAGCGCAAGCCGCGATACCGAGACCCCCGGTTCAAGACAGGCTGCAACAAGACGATCTACCGAAGCTGGGTCATATCGACGTCGTCCGTCACTACCCACAAGCCGCACCCGCAGTCTTTGCTCATCTTCTTCCATGATTTGGTGTCCACCTATTTTGGTGGACACTTCATGCCTGAGAGCACTGCGCTTCAGAAGGTGCGCAGAAATTCGCGCTTACGCTTTTTCTATCGATGCCGTAGAACGGCATATTCGCCAAAACCATCCAAGTTGCCCCGATTTCGCTGTTGCCTTTTTTGCCAAGGAGATCGCCGGCAGGGATTGGCGGGACGCTTCGCTTGGTCAAGCCGTCGGCATCACCATGCAGACCTACCTCCGTCACGAGATGACAGACTACGACACGCTCCTTCTCCTCGGGATAGATCGAAGCGAAGCTCGAAGTCGTGTGCAGCCAAAAATAAACGCCATGCTCCGAAGTTGGAAAAAGAAACTCAAAACGGTGAGGGCTACTACGAGCGGGCGGGCTGTTGATGTCTAGGATCGAAGCTCGGATTGCGCTTGCGACGCTGATCGCAGCTCGGATTGACGAATTAGGTATCGATCGATGGGCCTTCATGAAAGCGACGGGTTTCACCCAAGATTCGACTTTCACATGTTACCTCCGCGGCTATTCAAACTTGTCAATCTCGCAAGTGCCCTATGTTGCAAGCATCCTTCAGCTCGACGAAAAGCTCATCCTGATGATGTGTCTTGCGCAGACTCATGACACCGTGGGCATGGAGCTGTTCAAGCGGCATATAAGCCCCCGACTGAAGCGATCTTGATAGTTCGGATCGACGGGTTCTCATTCCTGATGAGAGGGAGCTCAGCTGCCCCCAACGCTCGCTCGCTATAAGTGATGTATCGACACAAGCGCAGGAGTGATCAATGACTGACCGTAACTTTAATCTTGTCTCTTTGCTTAATGATCGGATGTCAGCTGCGCCAGTTCCTCCGGGTGGCTTTCTAGCCAGCAAGCTCTTCCATATGATCTTGCGCGGAGACGCCAAGCTTCCCCTTGATCGGGTGGAAGAGGTTGCGTCGCTCATCGGCACTGATGCGCGGCAGCTCTTCCGCTTGGCCGCGCGCCAGTTCTATGAGGAGGAGGCGATTTGCCTTTTCGAGAGGATGCTTGGCACGCCCATTTCAAATGAGGAGCAAAAGTGGCTCGATGAAATTCGGTCGGCGGCTGATGGTCCCGTTGCTGAGCCGAGCGGGACGGCCAGGCGTCTTGTACGTGCACTGGTCAACGCGCAGATAGCCGAGTAGCCTGTTGCTTCTCTCATCCGACGGTGACGCCAGAGGACCAGTCCCTCGGATCGCGGACATTCCTCCTGACTGCCACACGTCGCCTCATGGCGTGATCCGTCAGGCAGGATATCTTCTGCATAGCGAAACCGCGAAACACCAAAGCGAGGTGCCGGTCAGGTCGGTGCCATTTTCAGCCAATAGTTGCGGTGCCAATCGGTGAAGAAAATCGGGATTACCTCACCGGAGACCTTGTCGATAGCTACCGCGATTCCACCGCTAAGCCAGACCGTTCCGTCTGTTTTCAGTATACGGTGCGTTGTCCAGCGCTTGTTCAATGCATCGGTGATGTCTTTGCGGCTCAATCGCGTGCCGATCGCATCGTGGTTCACCTTGGACAGGATTATGAGGTTGCCGGCATGACGTGCGCCGCTAGCTGAGGCTTTGTCGGGGTGGTGCGCCTGTAGCATCAGGATACGGTTCTCGGCGAATTCGGCATAGGAACCACGAGGCGCTAGTGTGTTTGGCGATCGCCGCGCTAGCTCTATCTGACAGTGCGACGCGTAGTGATCCATTTTGAGCTGGCGACGCTGGATATCCTCCGCGATCACCTGGGGCCGTGTGTTCGCCGCACGGCGAGCGCTAGGGCGGGGCCCGCCGCCTGAATAGAGCTCGCCGGGATTTGGCTCGTTTCGCTTTGGATCGGGCGTTGATCCGGGATGCGGCTTAGCAGATTCACTCGTTTCCTTGTCGTCGGGCCGCTCGTCGAATGTGTCCTGCTCATAGGTGTCCGATATATCCCCGGCTCGGAAGTCGCGCCCGCGATTGTTGAGTGCGTCCTTCAGGACCGAGCTCAACCACCGCCGCCTCGGCTTCAGAAACACTATGTCGGCGATCGCCTTCATCAACAAATCGTCTTGGTCGCCCTCGCTATCAAGCCAGATCTCGTTGGGTAGTACCGCCCACTGCCGCGCTGCACGATACCGGCGCCCGCGAACCCGATATTGGACTGAAAGCCCGGTGGCGATCATGATCCGCTTGATCGCCAACAGGCGGCGCTGGAACTGCGGCTCGATCATATGTTGAGGGACATCGACTTCCTGCAGCTGCTTGCGGAAATGCCGCCCGCCGGTTGCGCTGCCAATCGCATAGACCACGTCGAGGTAGTCCGCAGGGGCGGCGGCCTGATCTCGCCCGGCAGGATTGATCGGCTCGGTCGCGAGCGACGACAGCGTCTGAATCTGCCATCGTTGCAGCTCATCGGCGACGGGATTTCTAACCATCTGGACACTGTGGATCGCGAGGCGCAGCCGCGGATTGGGTGTATCGCGCCGTATCGCCTCTGCCAGTTCTGGGAAATCGTCGACCACTGCCTGCCGACGCGCAGCCGATAGCGTTAGCAGCTCGACTGCCGAGCCGTTCTCAACCGGGATGCAGGGGAGCTCCGGGGGCTGCAACACCCATGCATCCACACTTTTCGGATGATGGATATGCCGCATCACGCAGCCGATTTGCGCGGCTACCGTCGTTTGCGGCTGTGTGTTGAGCCATTCGAAATAGCCGCGCGAAGTTTCGGGTGTCGGTATGCCCCGGATGACACCAGCTTTGCGATAGAGATCCTGAACGTTGTCAGCGAGGCCGTCGCCGCTGATCTGCAGCTTCCACCCGCCCCAAAGTTCCCCGAGATTGCCTTTAAACGCGAGCCGGTCTGGGGCGACCAACTTTGCCTGATAGGGGAGGCATGGAATCTGACGCAGCTCGTCGGCAATATCAAGATCGTCAGCATCGGTAATGACGGCAAGCCGAGGTAGGCGAGCGGATTCGTTACCAGCATCATCGCGCAAGGCGTCAAGCGCCATGCGCGCCGATGATCTGCGCGCCGGCGGTAGCACTGCATCGAGGCCCAAGGTGGGCCGGTCGATGAGGTCTTTCGGCTGGAGCGCCAGCTGCGCTATCTCGCCCCTCCTGCGAACCAGAAGATGGACCGGCTTCAGTTCGCCCGCCAGATTGAGCGCAACCGCAGTGCCGCGCAACGCCCGCAACGCACCAGCCACGCGCTTCGAACTCGCAAGTACTGTCAACGCTGCCTCCAACGCGTGAAACCGGGCGCGTTCCCCGGCATCGAGTGCGCGATCCGCTGGAAACGCGCTGGTGCGATCCGCATAGAACGCGAGAACCTCGGCGGGGCTTGGCTCGTCCCGCAGCGTCAGGTTGACACGGCCGCGCTTGAGTCTCGTGCACAGTGCGCGAACCTCGTGTGTAGGTCTGGCAATATGGTCGCCAAGCAGGTTCACTACCTTCGCCTCGGGTAAGCACAGCTCCTCAAAAGGGCGGACGGACCCATCCACTGCCGGCCAAATAGGGAGTGCTTTGACCGCAGGCCAATCGTCGCGAGCTAGGTCGTCCGGATTGGCGGCGAGCCAACTGAAAAAGCGCTTGCGGACGGCTGCCGGCTTGGTCCCCAGACTGCCGTCTCGCAACAAGTTGCGCAGTGCATATCCCTCGAGCCGCCAGCCATTGAGATTGAATATAGGATGGCTTCGCAACGTCGGATGGATCGTCGGCGGCACGTCGAGCTCAAGCAGCTCGGTCGGGATTGATGCGCCCCGCCTTAGACGAGATAGTGGGTGTAGCTTGCCCTCGCCATCTGGCAGAAACACGGCATTCCCGTCCGGGCGGTCCGACGGCGTCAGTTTCGTTAGATAAGGTTGTAGCGCATCGAGATGCGCTCTGGCTGTCTCGGCATCGCTGAGCGCCCGTCGCCACTCCGCCTCAGTACGCCAAGGAAAATACTCTGCATCGGACGTTTGGAGGCGATCGAGCACATCATTTTCGTCGAACCGTAGATGGTCCGACGTCCAGCCGTCGCACTGTCCCGTGCCGAGCAACTTGACCAGCGCGGGAGGCGTCTTGGGATCGAGGACCGGCAGGGCGGTGGGGGCGATCTTCGCGAGCGCTTCCGACCATTGCCCCTCGGCACCCTTGTAGACCGGCACGACCAAGACGGTGCCTCGCTTGTGCGGCATTGGCTTGCCGCGCGCATCGACCGCCGGAAATGCCCGGGCGGCAAGGAGGCGGTTGGCAAAGAGTCGTAGCCGTTCTCCGTCGAGCGCCCCGAGGAGCTCCAGCGCCTTGGCGCCGTGCCGTGGAACGAGCAGCTTGATTAGCACTCGAACGAATGCAGCGTCGCTCGCTGCGACGATCCTTTCGTTCCAGGCACTGGATTGTGCGGCGAGTTCGTGACGTTCAGTGTCGGAGACGAATGCCCCCGAATAATGCGCCTTCGTGCCGCTCGCGGAACGTGGATCGTCGCCGGGATAGGCGACTGGATAGCGCAAGCGGCCGCTCCCAAGCTTGAGTCTGCCGCTCGCGTCGACGTCCCAAGCTACCTCGATCAGGAGCTCGTCGCTCGCGAAAAGCCTCTTGCCACCGGAACGATACTCCGCCGCTTGAAAAAAACGCGCCTTGTTCGGCGAGCGCTCCCCAGAAACAGCAAGGCAGGCCTGCTCGCGTTCCAGCAACCTGTCGCCACCGGCCAGCATCTCCTTGCAGTCGCGGAAGTACGTGATAAGTCCTTCTTCGCGTCGAATGCGACCAGCGGAAAAGACGAAAGTATGTGAACCTAACGCGTGATGTGAGAGAACGAGCGTGTAACTCTCGAGCATACCCGGGCGCATGATCCCGAGCAGCCGCTTGGGCAGTGCGGCGACCGCCTCGGTATAGACGCCCTCAATCTGCTCGTCGCTGACCGCCGCAAACTCGATCGCCTCGCCATGCGGAACAGAAAAGGGCTTACGTCGGTAGGGGACCTCGATTTGCGTGCCGGTGGCGGGAGCGGTTGGGTCGGGACGCGGAGGAATGCGTACGCCAGGATAGGGAGGCCGGTCCTCCCCATTGGCGAACAATGATTGCAGGATTTGGTGTTTCGCCGAGCGCAAAGTTATGCCATTGCCCAGCGTGAAGCAAGCCTTGAGCCCGTGGTTCTTGACGCCAAACATGCCGACCTTGGCCGGGACCGCATGGCCGGCTCCCTTGATGAAACTCAGACGACGCCAGCCGAGGTCGTCAATGGGGGCACCGTTCCCGACACAGACTAGCCGGTCCGGCTCGAAGCGAATCTCGGTACGAGACGAACGCGCGTCGAGTTCGTTGACAACCAATTCGACAAGCAGATCATCGCCACGGAGCCCGTTAAGAAATTGCCAGAATTCAGGTGCCTGATCGGTTTCAAGAACAAACCGTTCCGCTTGGTCGGCGTCATGAGTCGGCTTGGGCGGCATAGTCATTCCTGTCATGATTTAGCTCAAAATCGGTCATCTGTTGACGATATACTCCGCACGCCGGTCGGCTGACGTCAATCTGCTGCTCAGAACGAGAGACAGAAGTTGCTGCATGAAATTCGGTCGGCTGTCGACGGACCTGTTTCAGCGGCGAAGCGGGAGGGCCAAGCACGTCGTCCGGACATTGCGGACCCTATAGCGGGCTAGCACAGCTCCTCTAAGAGGCCTGAGGACGGAGCCGTTCTTCCGGCGAGAATTTATACAGATCATATCTTCGCGCCGATGTTGTCGAAATGGGTTTTGATCTCAAGAAGTTTCCGATTGATCTCCCTGAGGCCTTGTTCAAGTTTCGACTTTTTGGCCAGCAATGCATGATATTCGGCGCGCATATGGGCGCTCGCGCCACTCGGTTCTGCGTTCTTTGCGACAGTAGCGGGTGTTCCATTAGCCGCAGCCATGAGGCTCTTCTTCCCATGCCGCTTACGCTTTTTTTCAGCGAGCTTAAGAAACTCCGGTTGCTTTCGCGCCCAATTCATTTCACCGCCAGCCTTGGTCACCTGCACCGCCAACAGGTTCCGCGCTCTCTTGGGCGCTGCCGGAAATGACGATGCCTTCCTGAGGAATGCATCGATTATACCGTGGAGGTAAAGCATGCGTTGTGCCTCAAAGACGACAGCAGAATCTTTTGCCCCTTCAGTTACTGCATTTCTTCTTGGCCCAGCTTTCTTCCGAGGTGAGGGGGCAGCTTTGTAGCTACTGGCTCGATCTGGGAAATTCGGCTGATCGGACGACCATCGTCCTCCTGGGTAGATTATAGTGCTCCCACCTAGGTAGCCGCCTTTTCCCATATAAACCCCCAGCTGTTGACACAACGTGCAGAAATCAATCACAGATTGGTGGAGCAGTAAAGAACACAGCGCGCCCGCTGTGATTGATAAGAAGGTTATGGTTTAGGCTGCAGTGCTTGGGCCGCTAGGTCATGCTGGCGAAGTACTCGATCCGAAGCTTGGATAAATATTGAGTCGGCTGGTTCCACCTGTTCCACCATGTTTTAAAGCCGAAGTCGTAGCGCTGCTCTGTCGTGCCGTGGATGTAATTTCGGACAACGCCGGCGGTCGATCCCTAGGATCGCTGCCATTCCCCATCTCCGCTCAAGGCAGGTCTCGCTGCCGGCCGAGCGGGCGGCTCGCTCACGGGGTCGCCATCCTGAGCCTTTGGCGCCAGGCCGCTTCTATCTCAGTTGGTGGGCGCTTGTAGCTCTCTTGCGACGCGGCGTTCTCCAGGTCAGTCTTGTACCACCGCATCAACATCAGCACCTCCTCTACTAGGCCGATGAACTGTGCAGGATTCAGGTCGAGATACTCACCATGGGCGATGCTGTTGCGCCTATTTACCAAGCTTTCATCAATCAGCTTGAACTTCGTCTCGTATTGATCGACGGCGATGTCGATCGACTGTGCGATATTTGAAAAGACCGTCGATGTGAGGTTCGATTCCGTATCAATGGCACTTCCTAAAACCATCTTTGCGGGCTTGTCCATTTCGGAAAACACGAATTCGAGCGCCTCGATGCTGGATTTCGATTTTCGGCTATCGCCGAGAACAGTCAGCCGGCCCTTCATGCCGAACACGACAAAGCAGATCTTGAGTTCGCGATACCGGTGCCCTTGATTATTGACGAAGTTCAGATAGTTCTCGGACGCTGCCTTTATGAATCCTTCCCAGTGCGCATAAGTGATCGCAACGCCAGCCCGGATGAGCGCTTGCTGATCGGCGCTCTCCCTCTTGCTAGCCAGGCGAAACGTGGAGATCTCACGAATTCGCCAAGTCTTTGTCGAGCGCTTCTTGCAGGTGCGCCAATGTGCGGATTTTAGCCATGACCGCACCCGCTAAGGATTCGGGTTCAACCAATCAGCCGCGAGGGGCAGCAGTTTTGCAAGCCTCGTTGTGCCTCGCACGCCTGCTCCGGAATTTGCGGTGAACTCAGGATTGTTCCAAAGGCCCTTTGCCTTGCCTTCAATGAAGGTTCTGCGTGCAGCGTCATCCATTGCGGCCAACGCAACGACGTTTTTCGACACACCAGTCGCCATCACTTCGAATCATGTCGCATACCAGAACGGGCTTGACGTACACGAATATCTAGACAGCGCACTCCTGAAGTTGGCGACCGACGAGACATTGGATCTCAATGCGGAAACTGCATCTTCCACCAAACCTTCCAATTCCTCAATGAAGCCGCTTGAAGGCGTTGCTACCCAATGCGGGACAGGCTGACCGTCCGCGTCCTTCAGGTCGCCGCTCAGTTGAAATACCGTGCTGAGCCGCTGCAGGCCATCGATGAGTTCCCAAACGCCGTTCTCACCCTGAAATACAAAGATCGGCGGAATCGGAATCCCAAGCAGCAAAGACTCTATGAAGCGGGTTTTGCGCTCATCCTCCCAGCGAAAAAGCCGTTGAAATGTAAGCATTGCGAGCGCCCCACATTTTATTGAATTTCAGTTCGCGCATAATCCCATCCTTCGAGATTGAGAGGTGGGAATGATGGATCTGGGGCCATTCGACGGCGAGGAGAAGGCTGTATCGCATAGTGCTGATGACAGTCATCAGGACTATGCGCAAGGCGCTGCGGAGCGGGCTCGATCGGGTCGGCGTCGTGTCGAGGTTATCATTGGCGGAGATCGGCGCCGTCGATGGAGCCCGGAGGACAAGGCAAGGATCACTGCGGCGAGTTTTGTGCCCGGCGCCAATATCTCTGCGGTCGCGCGTCAATACGGCGTCAGCCAAGGCCTGTTGCACTACTGGCGGCGCTGCGCCCGCGAGAGCTTATCGGATGCGGAGGAGATGCGTTTCGTACCGATCGTGAAGGTTGGCGACGAACAGCCTCAACCATCTCTCGGGAAGACGCTGACCGTTCGCGTTGAGATGAACGGTGCTTGTGTCGTTATCGACGGCGGCGTTGATGAGCGTACGTTACGGACGGTGTTCAGCGCGATACGGGGTTCGGCTTGATCACGCTTCGATCGGATTTACGGATCCTGATTGCTTCCAAGCCGGTCGATTTTAGGAAAGGCATAAACGGTCTGGCGGCGCTGGTGTCGACCGCGCTTGGCGCGAACCCTTATTCGGGCGACGTGTATATCTTCCGCAGCAAGCGCAACGATCGTTTAAAGATGGTGGCTTGGGATGGCAGTGGCATGGTGTTGTTGACCAAGGTTTTGGAAGATCGTCACTTTACCTGGCCTGCGGTTCGTGATGGGGCTGTTCATCTCAGCGCAAGCGAGATGGCGCTTTTATTAGATGGTCTGGACTGGACAAAGGTCGAGCAGAAGCCCGTGAAGCGCCCTACAAAAATAGCGTGATCTTATTGTAATCCATGGACATTTTAGCTGTTGTGCGGTAGTGCTTGGTCATGCTCAACCGTGGCCAACACTTGCCTCGGGACCCGGACATTCTGGTCTGCATGGTCCTGGAAAGAGACGCTGAAATCGAGCGTCTGAAGGGCATGTTGAAGGCGGCCAACGCGCAGCCTTTTGGGCAGAAGTCCGAAAAGTCCATTACGGTTCTCGAAGGGCAGATCCGTCTCGATCTGGGAGATGCCGAGCTTGAGATTGCGGTCGGTGCGGCCAACGATGAGCCAAAGCCGGCGCAGGCGCCGCGCCAAGCAAGCTCCAAATCTCAACCCCGCCGTAACCTCGGTGCCCTCCCTGAACATCTTGAACGCGTCGTTGAGGTGATTAAGCCATCATCCTTGGAATGTGCCTGCTGCCAGGGGCGACTCCATCGCATTGGTGAAGAAGAAAGCGAGGCCCTCGCGTCACGGCCGGCCACGCTTTATGTTCTGCGCACCGTGCGACCGAAGTATGCCTGCCGGACTTGTGAAACCGGCATTGTTCAAGCCAAAGCGAAACCGCGTTTGTTCGAGGGCGGCTTGGCGACGACGGCGATGATCAGCAATGTGGTCGTATGGCGATATGCCTGGTACCTGCCACTCAACCGCCAGGTCCAGATGCTGAAAGGACAGGGCGTCCGTTTGGACACATCGACGCTTTGCGGTTGGGTGAAACGGTCAGCCTGGTGGCTGAAAACGCTCTACGACAAGCTCTTGGCTTACATTCACAGCCATAACCGGGTGTTTGTGGACGAGACCCGCATGCCTGTCCTGAAAAAAGGCCGGAAACGAGCCAAGGTCTGTCAATTCTGGGCGCATGCGGTAGACGATCGACCATGGAACGGTCCCGCGTATCCTGCGGTTGCCTATGTCTTTGCCCAAGGTCGAGGCAAGGCGGAAATACAGTCGCAACTGGCCAGCTACAACGGGCTCCTGCAAGTCGATGCGTATAAAGCTTATAAGAGTTTGACCCGGCCCGGTCGTAAAGCCGGAACGATTGAACTCGCCTATTGTCTGGCTCACGCGCGTCGCAAGTTTGTGGATGTCTACAAGAAGTACAAATCCGAGCTGGCCAAAACGGTGATCGAGCGCCTGGCCGAGATCTATGCGATTGAAGCCAGAATCCGCGGCACGAGCGCCGAGCATCGCCTGTCGGTCCGTCAGGCGCAAACCAAAGGCCTGATGGCTGATCTCAAAACGTTGCTGATGGATACGCTCAAGAATATATCCGCCAAAGACCCGGTCGCATCCGCCATCAAGTACACTCTGGGGCTCTGGTCTGGCCTAACCCTATTCCTGGATGACGGCAGGCTTGAGGTCGATTCCAATACCGTCGAGCGCAACATGAGAAGTATTGCGCTTGGGCGCGTCAACAGTCTGTTCGCAGGCAGTGATGGCGGCGCCGAGACGTGGGCCATTTTGGGTTCGTTGCTGACCACAGCAAAGTTGAACGGCCTCGATCCCTATACGTGGCTCAACGACGTGCTTGAACGCATCGTGTCGGGCGAGATAAAGTCGACCTCCCTTGAGCGTTGCCTGCCTTGGCATTGGAAACAAGAACATGCCGATATGAATATGGCGGTAGCAGCGTGAAACGACCCAAGCGTGCGAAACTTTTGACCCTCGAGCAGCTGGAAGCCTGGTTCGACAAGGCTGAGCCGGCGCCGCCTTGTGGCGGTGTCTCGATGATGAACGGCTTCCTGACCGGTTTGGCGGCTGGCCCGATCTTCCTGCTGCCCAATGATTGGATGTTCCATGTCATCGGCGATCACGAGAAAAAAGCGCTCATCGGCAACAAGATCCAGGCGGTGATCGACACGATCGTCGATCATTACAACCTCATAGCCCACCAACTGACGGCGCCCGGCCGTTATGCGCCGATGTTAATGCGGACTGACGAGGGCGAAGTGCTTGCGGGCGACTGGGCCGACGGGTTCTTCGGCGCCATTAGCCTGAATCTAGAAGATTGGGCACCGCTGTTCGCTCAAAAGCAGACCGGCGAACCAATCATGGGCATCCTCATTCAATGCACAACGCCCGATCTGATCGAAATGATCTCGACGGCGTTTCCCAAGCCGACTAAGGCCATCCTTAAAGACGCCTGGCGTACGCTCCCATTCGCGGTCGAGAGCATTTACGCGCACTGCAAGCCGATGCGCTTCAACCCAAGCGCTCCCGCCAACGACGCTTAGTCCAGGTTGAGGATCGGCGTCACGCCCATGCCTGTGGGGCGCTCGCAACGGATACGCTGAAATACCGGATCGATCTTGAGCTCGCCGTCCTTGTATAGGTTGATAACCTCGCCGATGGACATTTCATATCCATCGGTTACAACCTTTTTTTCTTGCGGACTGGACTTCTGCTAACAGCGTCAATTCGATCTCCCATGGCACGGCGTGCGGGGAGATTACTGGTTGCAACGACGAACGCAAGGGCCACCTCAGGGCCTGCCTAGAACTATTGCCCCGGTTTAGGCTCGTCGACCTAGGGCAAGTGTGATAGGTCTCTCTTTAGACAACCATAGCATCGCAGTGACATCCGGAGCTCCGTGAGCGATGCTGCGATGGGCGCATGACGAGTATCGCAACCCCAAGAACGGGTCCGCGCACTCAGGGGCACAATTGATGATTCTTGTTACGAGAACCAGAGCGGTTATCCGGACAAATGAGACGATTGAATGTTCCGGTTGCCTGAGAGTGAGCATAGGATATCCGCGAAGCGATTAGCGCCCATCACAGACGGAAGAATTTAGGCATTGTTGTTCATGGCGGCACTTCTTCAGACATCAGCGGAGCCGTTCAGATATTTGCCAGACAGGAATGTTAGAAGCGCATCTGTCGACGCCTGTGTGGTAAGCTTGCAAAATTCAGTTTCTGCCTCCGCAAGGCTCTTTCGCTCGCAGTATTTGTTAACAGGCGAGCCACCACCGCATACTCCAAAATAGCGACATGAACTGCATAGAGCAACGCCAGCGCTAACTGCGCTGCTGACAGACCTGAAGAGGTTTGTTCTCTCCATCGAGCTGATGTCGTCAAGTAGAATGTTGCCGAACACAAAATCTTTGTATTCAGGCGCGTGCACCTCCATTAGCTCCGGAGAGAAGGTTGAAACATTGCCATTCGCTGCGACAGTAATTGCTGCCCAAGGATCCACTTGTTCATTGCCGCGCGATTTGGCACCGGCCAAAACCGAGGCAACCCTCTCTATCTCGCGAATGTGCAGCGGATATCTAAATCGATACGACTGAGTAAGCATGGAACGCAAGAACTCGACGAGGCGAGATTTTTGGTCACTTGTCGAGAAGCTAGATTTCAAATGTGCCGCTTCGGTCTCGTCGATACTGAAACTAACGTCCACTATCCCATTGTCTCGGTAAAAATCGAAAAACTCGTCCACATGAGAAAGCGCGTCTGGGTGTAAAACAGTGATCACGGGGACAGCTAAACCTGCATCCTGCAAACGCCTCAATCCTCGCATCGCCAAATGCCACGTCGGCCTGTCGTTCCGGGTACGGCGGCGAAGATCATGGAAGCGTTCTGGTCCGTCGATGCTCAGGCTGACGTTCGTGTGTGTACGGCGGAACAAATCAATCCATCGTTCGTCGATAGCGATTCCGTTTGATTGCATTGCAAAATTTCCGCCGGGTGGGCAAGCCGGTTTCAAGCATTCATACGCTTTTTCATACCACGCTATGGGGGCTGCCGTCGGCTCTCCAGCGTGCCAAACAATCCCTACCGTTGAATCGACCGGCAATTTCACGAGAATCCTGTCCCGGACAGCTTCGATGACGGCGCTTGACATGAGGGATCGGTCATCCCGATGCGACAAATAACAGTATGTGCAGGAAATATTGCAGTAGCGCGTTGGCTGCAGAATTAAGAGGCGGAGCGACATCTGTCTTAGCAATTTCGCCAGTTGCCGTTAAAGCAATTGGCGAAATTGGGAAAATTGTTGAAATTGGGGAAATTGGGGAAATTGGGGAAATTGGGGAAATTTTGAAACTGCGCCTGCTCAACCAAGCCCTTCAGCCAAGCATCCAACTCTGTTGTACGATCGGCGGTATGCTGCTTGAGAGAATTGCTTACCAGCGGAACCAATGCGCCCGGCTCAAGCGTCTCAATTGAAGAGAGGCTCCGAAAATCCACTGCACCGGATTCGGATGCAAACATCAGCGCAAGAGCGAGTGGTAATGGACGACTTTTCATTTTGCAGATCCAGCACCGATTGGAGCCACAATAACTCAAGATTGTAACTGACGCTAGATCTGAAGTTCACTTGTTACCCGAAGCAAGGCCAATAGTGGAGGGCGTCTTATTCGACAATGTGGAGGTGCCGAGGTCAGTGATCGCGGAAGAGAAGGCGTCCCAACCGACGGCGTATCGCCAAGCCTTTCCAGAAACGTCTAACAGGACGAGGTAGCCATCGGCTTCAATTTTGGCTTTTACGATCGGCGGCCCGATGTGTATTTGGGACATTCTCGCTCCAAGTTGTGAAGACTTGCTGTCCTTTGCCGGAGAGGCACCTGGTCGTTGAAGTGTCAACAATTGTTTGCACGATGTATCGTTATAGCCGCATGTCTGCGACATCTGCGCGATTGCTATCTTCAGAGTATAATTCGTGCCGTCGACGTACAGATTTTCAAAAGTTCGGCCAGCGAAAGAGCCTGAGCTAGCGCGCTCGCATTTGCCGAACGCGTGTTCGCACTCGCTAGTGGTCGCGGGGTCAGGCTGATTTATACCTCGGAGGTGGTTCACATACAGAAATGAACCTGACTGTTCATGAGGTATCTTTAGGATCTGAACGGATCCATATCGGTATTGTATCGGAGATTTTGTTAGTATGCCATTATAAATACTTGAGGATAATTCTTGGCTATCCTGTTGGTTATACTCATCTGATTGATTGTTGTAAATATAAACCGGCACAGGCCGACCTATGTTAATAAACCGGGAAATATTATCGCTTGTGCCAGGTAATTTCGCGTCAGAAACAGTCAACGGATATAGCACAAGGCCGTTTTGCTGAACACGAAGAAGAAGTGATCCATCACTCGACACGCAAATTTTATCTCCCGGATCAAACGGAACGGCTTGTTGCGAAATTATCTCGTCCATTGGCGGCTCGTGCCTTTTGACGAAGGCATACCCCGGCGCGCCGGTATAGATCAGCTCAAATTCTGAAGTGAACAGCCTTTTCACTTTCGAAGATATGTCTGAGGCCCTTCCGCAACTAACAGTCACGCTTATTCCATCGGGCAATGGTTTGTCCGGTCCGATTCTTCCTACGGGTGAATCGAGCACTGTATGAAGTTTCTGATTGAGGGAGCTGCCTGCGACTTCAATTTTATCGACGCCTTCGATCAATCGCACATACCAACTAGAGTATATGGATTTGGCCTTTTCCAACTGTGGTGCAATACTCCTCTGAGCAAATAAAGGATCCAGGTCAGTCGTCCCTAGATCAACTTTGTAGAGAGAGAGGAGATCCTCACTCGCCTGCTTGCCCAACAAAAAATACAACATGACAAACACCAGAGACATCACAGCTATGCTTGCTGCTGCCGTTCTAAGAAGTTGTATCGGGGGCCACAGTCCGTCCCATTCAACCCAACTCCTTGCCATCATAAAAAGTTGTCCGATTTCCGAGACCCTATCCTTGGCCTTAACCCGAGCAGCTTCGTCGATTGCCCCCTTTTTTCCTGCTACACGCTCTCCGCCTGTTCCCTCAATTTTTGTGCGGCTCCACTCCTCCACTAGCTCATTTTCGGCCCAAGCTGGTCCGAGCCAACGAGGCGGCACAAAAAGATGGGCCAGATCGCTCATGTTCACGCGACGTAAAGTATCGGCGGCGCGCCGTGGCTTTCCCCCTTTTGCCCATTTATAAGCTGACGACAGCCAGTGATTATTCCGTCGCGGATCAGTACTTATCGCGTGGTCCGCGTCGATTAGCGCCCGTCGCGTCGATTTTGCCTGCTGAAGAATAAATTGATAGTGACCCCACCCGCGGATCAGCGCTTCATGGCTAACGTCATATTCTTCTCGGGATAGATTTTCGCTTTCTGAGCCGCTGCTGTGATGGCGACAAAAAATATATCCGCGGCGGTGGAAGAGCTCCAACGCTGATGCGATAAGTAACGTTTTGTCCAAGTCCGCGTTGCCGTCTCTGACCTTTGTGCTGGGGCTGCTAGAAATTTTTTCCCATGCCTTAGCGCTTCCGGCGATGCGAGTGTCCGCCGTCGCTGCAGAAGCAATCTCGGCGGCCGTTGCAAATCGGCGGATCCATCGACCGCGGTCATCCACTCGGGCCAAACAAGTGAATGCGATGTCGAGCAGATACGAAACATATGCCCCAGCCGCATTGCGGTCGCCTCCTACATTCGTAGCGACCTTCGCTACTGCTTCCTTTCGCACCAAATCAGCACGTTGGTTCAGGCAGGCTTGAAGTGGCTGAGCATCTCCTCGGCAAAGGAAGTCTTCAAGAAGCACCTCAGGCCGCCAGTGCGGATTTGACTGGGATATTTCCTTTTCCCAGCGAGTGAGCGCTGCAATCCAGATAACATGTAATGCATGCTGCAGCAACGGAAGGCTGTCTGGCTTGTGCTCGAGCGTCCTACTAAGTCGCTGCGACTCCTCGAGCAAGAGGTTCACTAACTCCTGCCTGAATGGTGCGCATGCTTCGGCGGGTCCGCGCTGGAAAGGAATGCCCCACGATTCAAAAACCCGGCGGGACGGTTCCACGATTGCGGCACGGATATCGTCTTCTTTTGTCAGCAGCTCCACCTGTACTGAGCTATCGAATACTACAGCAGACAAGCCTTCGTATTCTGCACACCGATGCATTTCCTCGCTTCGCATCGTAAATGTGATAAACAATCCTTGAGGCTGTCGTCGGTGAACTTCCTTGACCAATTCTATGACAGCGTTAGCTTCTGCGGGGTCAACTTCGTCCCGAAAGATTTCTTCAAACTGGTCAATGACAATAAGAAGGTTGGCGGGTGCGATTTGCATGCCTCCAGAACGGACCGCATCAAGTCTCTGTAGAGCGTTGTTGGCAAAATCTAAAAGTCGCTCGTGATCGAGAACTCCATTGTTGGGTGCCAAAAACTTACTCAAGGTGTCCCGGTAAGCCGATGCCGGATCCCCGCGCGTCAAATGGGGAGGAGTGCCCAGCGGAGCAAACGCTGCCGCAAGAGCTCGTTCTTCGAATCTCCTGTCGAGGCGCGGTTTGCAGACGCATTCCCAAATTGCGTCAACAATTGCGCTCGTGGGTTTGGTACCAGGGCGAGTGTCGACGAGATACCAACGTCCGCCTCGATTCGGGATTCTCTGAAATCGCTTTAAATAGGGGAGGAGCCCGGCAAGCACGAGAGAAGACTTCCCAGATCCGGAACCTCCAAGAACTCCGACAACGTTATGTCGCTCCAACCGCAGCGCCAATGATTCTTCTTCCCCTTGGCGGCCAAAATAGAGCGGCCCCTCCGATGGCTCAAAGCTTCTGAGCCCCGGATAAGGATTGGGCATCAGCTGATAAGTCGGTAGTTTGGCAGATGGATTCGTCTCAAGGTCTCGCCAGGCTCTCACGAGTTCGGCTAGGCGCCCGTCCCGCGAGCTTGGCGGAAAGTCTTCGGAATCATTAGAGTCGCTCGACGCGTCTGTCATTGAGCGCTACTCCAATTTGCCCTTGGACCAGCTTTCTTAATAAGGGCCTCCAGCTCTTGATAGAGGGAATTCAAATGCCCTTCATCAATTTCAAACTCATTGGGACTTTCAACAGAAACCGCCAAAAATCGCCATCGCGCAATGATCTCGTTCGCCGCCTTTCTAAGATACCTGAATGGGTGTCTCTTTGGTTTTGTCGTCGCTATGATCCCAAGGCAAACTATATTGTCGGCACACACCCCGGTAAGACGGGCATTTCTCTGCACGAGATCATCGATTGCTAATAGGCGGTCTCGGAAATCAATTGGGAGCGTTCCCTCTTGATCGATGTCGTCTCCAAAGTTGTTTATGGCAACGACACCAAGGCCATAGGACATTATATCATGTATGAGTATTTCCGCGCGGGCGTCGTCTGAAAATGGCACATCCTCCCATTTCGGGGGCCGATACTTATCGACGAGCAATGACGAAAGTCCGGGAATAATAACATCCCGAATAATGTTATTGCGGCGCAGCGCGTCGTTAGTATATTGAACATCCTGATAAACAAATGCTGGCGGAAGTTCGATCGAAAGCGAACGACCGAGCAATTTTAGTATCTCTTCATTTAGCTGCTCGACGGAACCCGTTCTCAACATAATCTCGCTCGCTTCATCATCTCCGCCGGAAGCAAACTCGTTGTCTTCAGAATCCTGCGGGAGCCATACGATGGACTTGAAGCGCGCAGAGGAACTGCCCGCTGCTATTTCAACATCCTTCGCAAGAAGCTCTGGTGAGCTGGCATACGCTCGCGCCCAAGACGTATCGATTGGCTGTATCAGTATCGGTTTTACGGGCAGCGCACTAAAGTGCGAAAGTTCCGGACTTTGGGCCTTTTTTGCCCACTTGTCATTGAAACGGACGGTTGGGATTCCAGCTTGATCCAACATGCGCTCGAGCTCATCTGTGGCTGAAGCGATCTCTTTAACCGAATCGCCATTTGGCGATCCCAGCAAGATAACTTCGCAAGCTGGATATTGGAGAAGTGGCGTATCTGAAGGCATAAGCAGATGACTTTTGCCAATGCTTCTCAAATGCTCAAGGATCTTTCCGACCGGAGTTCCAGTGCCGTTTGAGGGCTTTGAATCCATGTCAAAATACAGTGGGTCTGCTCCTTGGTGGATTGCAATCCAGTTCCAATTTTCATCAAAGCACGGAGCGCCGGAGGAACCTGCCGCGGTTTCTAGTTCATATAAAATCCTATTATTTGAAGCATTTGGAGATATGCTGATGCCAGTTTTAAGTATGACTTTCAGCATGCCTTCCACTGTGTATTGAACTACATACAACGCGCTGCTTTTCAATTCGCCCTCATTATGAGGTGGCGGCGCTAGCCAGCCTCGGCGAACCGATCGACTATCACGCGTATTGCCGCCAATCGGGTCCTCCCCCGGAGTTCCGTCAATCCGTATCAGGGCATAGTCAAGCTCGTCACTTGGCTCCTCACGCAAGCTTGAAGCCATGTGTGCCTTATCGAAAGGGGTGTAGTCTACGAACCAATCCGACGCCGGAACACTGTATATTTTTCCAGGATCGATTAGTGTCCCGTCCGTGGTTGCCTTTAAATCAAAGCGCACCGACAACTCATTTGTGGCCTTTCTCCCTGTCAAAAAGTCGGCAACGACGTGGTAACTGGTAAGAACCAAACTAGGACCGACAAGGACGCCGGTACCCCGGAAAAGCCCTCCGGAAGACTCAACTCGACAGATGCAGCTTTCGATCTCGCCGAGGCGCTCGCTCCATATATCGCCGTTGATATCGGCGTTCTCCCCCTCAGACTGGTTCCGTTCGATCACCGAGCCAAGGTTGGCATTTACCGCGAATTCCAGCAGATCGGGATCTGACGGGAATACGTTACGAGCTTGCGCGACTATCAGTCCCCACCACGGTTGCGGAGCAGAGCTCGCAGCCTTCAGAACTTTGATGACGGCGGTCAAGTCAGGATCATCCGGTTTAGCCAACGCTTCGATATCCTGCCCGACTCGAAGAGCTAGAAAATCCTTGAATCGCGATAGCGTAAAAAGGTCGTTTAAAATGCCTGCAAGTACGGATATCTGCTTCTCAGACAAGCGGCCGGAGGGTTTCTCAGCTCGCCGGAAATCGATAAGTTCTTGGGACTTGGGCCGCTCAAGGCGGGCGCTCTGCAGTAGTTCAAGCCACCACCCTTCTTTATTCGCCTCGAGCAATACCTTATCTATTGCTGTCGGGTGGTTGTCATTCTGACTGGCGTAGTTCCGAACTTGCTTGTTCAGTCTGTAGAACAGAAGTGATTGAAATTCCCCGGGATCGAATAGAGGGGCGAGTATATTTCGCAAGGCGATAAGCTCAGAAGCCTCCAACCGCTCCATATTTCCCTCCAAGCGACCGTTCACCTAAAAGTACTTTGCGCGCATTTTTTATACATGCAACCGAAAAATAGTAGAGATTTTCCGGCCGTTCGAACAGGTCAGATGCCTACGTGATCTGTTTATAATTGCCGGCACCGGCTCGCTAAAGGCGACTAAAAGCAAACTATGAGCGTCGCAACTTTCAGATGCAGGTTTTTATACATTGTGAATGTGTGCTATAGCTGCGACGTGTATATGCGCCAATATTGAGCGCGAGAGTAGTGGCAAATTTTGCGCTTTTGGCTTCACTGCGCGCCGCTTTATCGTAGAGAGCGCCTTATCGTTGAACGCATGGTCATCCTATAAGAGGTCTTTTGCATGTCTCGATTGCTTAGTGGCCCGGAACTTTGGGAGCTCCATAAGGGAATTACGGCTGCCTTCGACGATAAGAATAGTTTGGCTCAGATGTTGTTATTTCGACTAGACGAGAAATTGAGCGATTACTCGACTGCAGACAAGTTTCCCGATGTGGTCTTTGCGCTTGTGCAAGGGGCAAATTCGCGGGGTTGGTGGCGTGAATTGTTAATAGCCGCTCGCAGTTCCAATCCGAAAAATCCTGCTCTGATCGAGGCCGAAGCTTCTCTTTTGGCAAGCGCGCCATTGCCAGAAGATCAAGGAAACCTGGAGAAGATTGTCGATCTTCGGTCTGTCTTTCAGGACGTGGACGCTTTTGGAAAGCGTCACGGCCAACTTGTGAATGCGGTTTGCGCTATAGAAGACGCTCTAGGTGGGATTGGCACGGGATGCTTGGTCGGGCCTAGACACGTTATGACCAACTACCATGTCGTCAAACGGTTGATAGACGGGGGTAGTGGCCCGGGAGACCTGCGATGTAGATTTGATTTCAAGATTATAGACGGAATTAAGGAGCCTGGGCGCGCGATTGCACTGAATCAGAAATGGTGCATGGCTCATCGCCCGTTCAGCAAGTCTGATGTTTCCGCAGGCGGCGTGGTTTGGCATCCAGATGAGCTTGACTACGCGGTACTGCGCTTGTCTGAGCCCGTGGGCACGCAACCAGTTGGCACGAAGCCTGAACCTGGAGCCCCCGCGAGAGGCTGGTTGCAGGTGTCTCCGCCTCTCGCAGAGATCGTCAACGAAGGCAAAATTTATATTTACCAGCACCCGCAGGACCTTTCAAACCCTCTGGAGCGGCGTCTGCTGCCCATGAAACTTTCCACCGGTGAGATTGTCGACCAGGTAGGCGATGGTATGCGGCTGAGGCATAATGCTACGACGCTTCCCGGCTCATCTGGATCGATGTGCTGCAACGGCGAGCTAGAGGTGATTGGACTCCACCATGCGGGAGATCCTCAAGATTGGCCTGCTTACCGCGGCCGATACAATCAGGCGATCCCGATGCATCGCATCCTGGAGGACTTGAAAGCTCGCGTCGCAAGTGGAAGTACGGAGATCGAACCTTTTTGGGAAACTTTGCAATCTCACTGATTGGCGCCTGCCAATCTGATGATTGCGATCGTATTGCATTGTAATTGTGACAGTTGGCCGAGCTGCAATACAAAAAAATCGGGAGCGGTCCAAAAGCTTTCATCGGGGCGCGGTAGTTGCATTCTTGAAATTGTCTGCACGCCGGGTTTCAAATTTCAATTGCGTGTAGTAGCTTGTTATATTAATGTAGTTGTAGAATTTATACCCGACAGAGAAATTACAATTCGAGATTAGATAAGTAAACACGACCTATTGCGGCCGGATGAGCGTCTGTGTCTCGCTCCAAAATATAGTATTTCATGCGGTTACTCCTTGGTTTTGTTTGCGATTGTGAGGGGATTGGTATGTCGGTAGATCCACGCAACTTCATAGAGGGTGCCGATCTTGGCAACATTGAGGAATCTGTTGCCCCAATAGGGGGGCCACCAGGCCTTGACCTCGATAAGCTTCCGCCCGCAGTAGTTTCCGGAACAACGCTGATCGATTTTTCGGGGGTGCCGAGTATGCCTTTGCGTGCAGGTGTCTCGGAAGCAATTTTATTCGCCAGCCGTGTCGCAACCACGTCTATGAAAGCGGGGGATGATGAGGATGATTGGCTCGCTGCTTATACGTCGAATTTAGCCAACCTAGGTTTCGGCGTATCCGGAACGGCGGTAACCAAATCGACATTCAAAAAGATGGGCCTCGAAGTTCACAAGGCCATCATCCCCTTTCTAACCATTGCATTTGGCGGAGCTGCCATTGGACCGATCATCCTTGCCGGGCTCCAGAATCTTCAGGCCATGAGCAAAGACGAACCCTGGATTACGCTGTTCGACCAGCAGACACGGAGGTTCAACGCTTCCGAGATGCATTTCGCAGCCGCGACCAGCACCGAAACCGAAACGATAGTACGATATGCTATCGCGCGTCTCCACGTTGCAACGCAGAAGACCGGCGTGCTGTTCTTCAAACTTACAAAGGCTGAAGCAGAGTTTGAAAGCACGACGAAGACGCTCACTGGAAATAACAGCCTTCTCGCCGGAATGGAATCCCGGCTTCGCCAAAGGCTAGCTGAACTTGCCACTAACTTCATCGCGGAGGCCAAACTCTAGAAAGCAAAGGTTTAGTGGCTTCCGAACAACTGAGGCCCAAGGTGCCCCTAGCATTGGCGAGGTGGCATCGAAAATTCACGACGATATGCGGCAAAGTGTTTTCGGCGTGTGTGCGAGCAGACGCAAAGTAAAACCCGAAAGGCGCGACCGAGCTTATTGGATAGCCTGTTTCACAAGTGAGGCGCCCGACAACCGTTCAAAGCAACTTTGGAGGCTAGCATGTCGAGCGCTCGGCAGAATCGTTTGGTGGCTTTCCTTGCACATATCAATCGGCATGAAGGTGGCTTGGAAGCAGTATCCGAGGCAGAGCCGAGGGCGGGCGGGCGGGCTGAGAGCTCACTCGAGAGCATGGGCGAACTTCCTGAAAAGGAAGCTGCGGTCGAGTTTGCGAACGGTGCGTTGCGCAAGCTCAAGACCAATCCGGACACCGAGCTTGCTCCCCATGAGTTGGCTGCGATCGAGGCCATCATCATCCCCGAGAAGCGCCCTGCTTTCGATGTGCAGGATGGCGATTTCAAATCGGATCACCCGCTTTGGCTCAAGCTCGATAGCGATGAGGCGATGCATGTGCGGCTGAAGCATGCTATCACCGCGATCGGCCGAATTGACTTGCCGGGGCAGACGCGGCTGCCCTATGGCGGCACCGGATTCCTCGTCGGCCCCGGCTTGCTCATGACCAACAGACATGTGGCAGAGATTTTCGCCACAGGTCTGGGAGATCGGTCGCTGCGCTTCACGGCCGACCGGAAGGCGGCGATTGATTTCCGTCATGAACGTGACCGGCACACCGCCGAGGTGATGGTGGTCCGTAGCATCGTGATGATCCATCCTTACTGGGACATGGCGCTGCTGTCGGTCGGTGGAGCTGGGGCCGACCGGACGCCGCTGCGACTTTCTCTCGAAAACATATATGATCTCGATGGGCGCGAGGCCGCGGTGATCGGCTATCCGGCCTTTGATCCACTGCGCAACGACGTCGACGTGCAGAACCAGCTATTCGGCGGAATCTACGGCATCAAGCGGCTTCAGCCTGGCACGATCGGCCAGCGTCGTGAGGTTGAGAGCTTTAAGAAGCTTGTGTCTGCGGGGACGCATGACTGTTCGACTCTCGGCGGCAATTCTGGTTCCGCGCTTATCGACCTGACGACTGGTGAGGTCTTGGGCCTACATTTCGGCGGACGCTATCTAGATACCAACTATGCGGTGCCCGCTTCCGAACTGGCTCGCGATGGCCG
>Ga0102591_1000898_pt1 | contig 47160 bp, 55 predicted proteins | sample AraplaCol_mCL_r2_2_FD_76860 | JGI IMG/M metagenome (GOLD analysis project Ga0102591, IMG submission 76860) | Arabidopsis root microbial communities from North Carolina, USA - plate scrape MF_Col_mCL_r2 (SPADES assembly) (version 2) | ecosystem: Host-associated > Plants > Roots > Endosphere... | reverse complement strand
AGCACCGGCTGCACCGTGCGCACGACGAAGGGCAGGCCGATGAAGATCAGCGCCACCAGCACGCCCAGCGGCGTGAAGGCGACCTTGATGCCCAGCGGCTCCAGCCATTTGCCCATCCAGCCGTTGGGCGCGTACAGCGCGGTCAGCGCGATGCCGGCGACGGCCGTCGGCAGTGCGAAGGGCAGGTCGATCAGCGCATCCACCAGCTTCTTGCCCACGAAGTCGTAGCGCACCAGCGACCAGGCCAGGATGAAGCCGAACACGACGTTGATCGCCGCGCCCAGCAGCGCCGCGCCGAAGCTCAGCCGGTACGACGCGAGCACGCGCGGCGAAGTGGCCGCGGCCCAGAAGGCCTCGGCGCCATGGCCGGCGGACCTCAGGAAGACCGCGCACAGCGGGATCAGCACCAGCAGCGAGAGATAGAAGAGCGTGAAGCCCAGCGTCGGCGCGAAGCCGGGCAGTACGCGGCGGCGTTTGCGGGCCGGCGCCTGGGCGGCCGGCGGCGCGGTGAGCACGGCGGTGTTCATCGGATCAATCAGCGGCGCGCGGCCATGATCTGGTCATAGGTGCCGCCGTCGGCGAAGTGGGTCTTGCCCACCTTGGCCCAGCCGCCCAGCGTCTGGTCGACGCTGAACAGCTTGATCGGCGCGAAGCGCTTCTCGTGCTTCTTGAAGATCGCGGCGTCGCGCGGGCGGAAGTTGTTCTGGGCAATGATCTCCTGGCCCTCGGGGGTCCACAGGAAGTCCAGATAGGCCTTGGCCAGCGCGGCCGTGCCCTTCTTCGCGGCGACCTTGTCCACCACCGCCACCGGAGCGTCCGCCTCGATCGAGATGCTGGGCGCCACGACCTCGAAGTTGCCCTTGCCGAACTCGTTCTCGATCAGCTCGGCCTCGGATTCGAAGGTCAGCAGCACGTCGCCGATGCCGCGCTGCGTGAAGGTGGTCGTCGCGCCGCGGCCGCCGCCATCCAGCACCGGCACGTTGGCCAGCACCTTGGTGACGAAGTCCCTGGCCTGCGCGTCGGTGCCGCCCTTGGCGATCACGCTGCCCCAGGCGGCCAGGTAGCCATAGCGGCCGTTGCCGGTGACCTTGGGGTTGGGGATGATGACCGACACCCCGGGACGCGCCAGATCGGCCCAGTCCTTGATGCCCTTCGGATTGCCCTTGCGCACCAGGAACAGCATCGTGGAGCTGTACGGCGCCGCGCCATTGGGGAATTTCGTGCGCCAGTCGGCGCCGGTCAGGCCCTTCTCGGCCAGGGTGTCGACGTCGGTGGCCTGGTTCATCGTGACGACGTCGGCCTCCAGGCCGCCGATCACCGAGCCGATCTGCTTGGACGAGCCGCCGTGCGACTGGTTCACCGTGACCGTCTGGCCGGTCTTGGCCTTGTACGCGGCAACGAAGGCGGGATTGATCTGCTTGTAGAGCTCACGCGCCACGTCGTACGAGACGTTCAGCAGCGTCGTCTGCTGCGCCGAAGCCAGCAGCGGCACCCCCATCAACGGCATCGCGGCGGCCAGCATCAGCGCGCGGCGGCGGCTGGCGGAGAACAGGGGACGGCTCTGGGGGGCGGAGTTCTGGGACATGGCGAGCAGGCGAGGGCCGGCGACGTTGAGGGTCGGGCTGCGAAGCTTGCCAACAAGTCCTTATTCCAGGAACGATTGTTTGAGCATTTGCTTATTTCGCATAACGCATATGCGGTGGGCAAGGCGGCGGGCCGCCGGGCGGCTCACTCGACCCAGTGCTCCGCCAGCCAGGGCGTGGGCAGGACGAAGCTGCGCAGATGGCGCCAGCGGTGCTTGACCCCGCTGCCGAACGCGGCGCGGAAGTGCTGCCACGGGTCGGTGTGCGGCGGATCCTCGGTGTTCCAGCGGCCGAGCATCACGTCGGCCGGGTTCGGGCCGCCCGGGAAGGTCACGATGCGCGCGCCGGCGGGCAGCTTGGCCGGCCGGAAGTAGCGCAGCGGGAACGGCGGCAGGCAGTGCAGCCGGAAGTGGCGCGTCCAGCCCTCCGGCCACAGCTTGATGCCGCCCGGGACCGAGGCGGTCACCCAGTGCTGCTCGAAGCCATGCTTGTCCGAGACCGCCTGCGGATTGGCGCGGAAGTTCTCGATGATGTGCGGGTACTTGCCGATCGGGAAGCGGAACACCGAGGTCTGGCCCAGGCGCTGCATCGGCTTGGCCCAGTTGCGGGCCAGGATGACGTCGTCGGGATGGCCGTAGCTGAAGTAGCCGTCCATGTTGCCGACGATCACCGAGTCCAGGTCGATGAACAGGACCGGGCCCGACAGGCCGGTCTTCTCGCCCATGTCGGCGCTCCACATCACCAGCTTGCGCCACTTGCCCAGCGACTTCCTGGGCCATTCGCAGCCGAGTTCGGGCAGGTCGTAGGCGTCGACCTCGGGGCGCAGGCCCTCGGCGTTGTCGGTCAGGCAGACCAGGCGGAAGTCGCCGGTGATGTGCCGGCGCAGCATGCCGTAGAGACGGTTCACATACTCCGGACCGTAGGCGGTGCCCCACTTCACGCAGATCACTTGTTTCATGGGGGGCGCTGCTCCTGGCGACGGCTTTTCAGAGAAGCGCATCACTATATTCACATTATGTAAACGAAATGCAAACAGGGGCTATTGCGCTTTTGCGCGGGCGGCCTTATGCGGCTAACGCGCTTGGACATGCCGCGAGCTTCGTTCGCGCGAGGAAGGGCGATGCCTAGAGTCGGCGCCCATGACAGCCCTCGCCTCGCCCTCCCCCGCCACGCCGGCCGCGCTCCGGCTGGCCGCCGGCTTCGCCGCGGATTTCGATGCGCCCTCGCAGGATTTCGAGATCCACGCCTTCGACGGTCCACTGGGCGCCGAGGTGCTGGGCCTGGACCTGGCCCGGCCGCTCAACAGCGCGGACTTCGCGCGGCTGCACCGGGCGCATCTCGACCACCATGTGCTGGTGTTCCGCGACCAGCGCATCACGCCAGCGCAGCACATCGCGTTCAGCCGCCGCTGGGGGCCGCTGCAGATTCACGTGCTGCGCAACTTCCAGCTGCCCGGCTTCCCGGAGATCCTGCAGGTCTCCAATGTCCGTGACGCGCAGGGGCAGCCCATCGGGCTGGGCGACGCCGGGCAGTACTGGCATTCCGATCTCTCGTACAAGGAGCGGCCCAGCCTGGGCTCGCTGCTGCATGCGCAGGAACTCCCCGCGCAGGGCGGCGACACGCTGTTCGCGAACCAGCATCTGGCCTACGACGGCCTGCCGCTCGCGCTGAAGACGGCGATCGCCGGCAAGCGCGCCGAGCACAGCTACCTGGCCCGCTACGAGGAGCTGCGCGCCCGCAACCCCTGGCGCCCGAAACTGACGCCGGCGCAGATCGCCGAGGTCAAGCCGGTGCCGCAGCCGGTCGTGCGCACGCATCCCGAGACGGGCCGGCGCGCGCTGTTCGTCAGCGAGCATTTCACGACGCGAATCCTCGGCCTGCCCGAGGACGAGAGCCGCGACCTGCTCGCTCAGCTGTTCGAGCACAGCAGCCGCGACAGCATCGTCTACCGCCATCGCTGGCAGCCGCACGACCTGGTGTTCTGGGACAACCGCTCGCTGCTGCACCTGGCGGCCGGCTGCCCGGACCACCTGCGCCGGCATCTGCATCGCACCACCATCGAAGGCGACGTTCCCGCATGAAGCACGAGACCTCCCCCTCTTCCCGGCGCGTGTCGCTGCGCGCGCTGCTGACCGGCGCGGTGGCTGCGAGCCTGGCCCTGTCGGCGCTGTCCGCCCGCGACGAAGGCCGGATCCGCATCGCCGAGCAGTTCGGCATCGTCTACCTGCTGCTGAACGTCGCGCAGGACCAGCGGCTGATCGAGAAGCATGGCAAGGCGGCCGGCGTCGACATCCAGGTCGAGCGGGTGCAGCTCTCGGGCGGTCCGGCGATCAACGAGGCGCTGCTGTCGGGCAGCATCGACATCGCCGGCGCGGGCGTCGGGCCGCTGCTGACGCTGTGGGACAAGACGCAGGGACGGCAGAACGTGCGCGGCATCGCGTCCCTGGGCAACTTCCCGTACTACCTGACCAGCAGCAACCCGAACGTCAGGACCATCGACGACTTCAGCGACAAGGACCGCATCGCGCTGCCGGCGGTGGGCGTGTCCGTGCAGTCGCGGATCCTGCAGCTGGCGTCGGCCAAGCGCTGGGGCGACGCGCAGTTCAACAAGCTCGACCGGCTGCAGGTGGCGCTGCCGCATCCCGAGGCGACCGCCGCACTGATCAAGGGCGGCACCGAGATCAATGCCCACTTCGGCAACCCGCCGTTCCAGGAGCAGGGCCTGGCCGGCAACCCCGGCGTGCATGTGGTGCTGAGCAGCTACGAGGTGCTGGGCGGGCCGGCATCGGCGACGGTGCTCTACACGACGGAGAAGTTCCGGCGCGACAACCCGAAGACCTACAAGGCCTTCCTCGGCGCGCTCGCCGAAGCGGCGGATTTCATCGCGAAGAACCCCGAGCGCGCCGCCGATATCTACATCCGCAACGAGAACTCCAAGGTGCCCAAGGAGCTGCTGCTGAAGGTGATCCGCAATCCGGAGGTGCAGTTCAAGATCACGCCGCAGAACACCTTCGCGCTGGCGAGCTTCATGCACCGCATCGGCGCGATCAAGAACAAGCCGGCGTCGGCACAGGATTACTTCTTCGACGACCCGCACAACGCGGCCGGGAGCTGAGCATGAGCGCGGTGCTGGAGCGGCTCGGGACGCCGGACGCGCAGGATGCGCAGCCGGTTTGCGGTGCGTGCGAGGGCCTGGCGCCGCAGGCTTGGCAGGCGCGCCTGCGGGTGGAGGACGTCAGCCTCGAGTACCGCGGTGAGCGCGGCATCGTCCGCGCGACACATCGCGTCGGATTCGACGTGTTGGCCTCGGAGCGCTTCGTGCTGCTGGGGGCGTCGGGCTGCGGGAAGTCCTCGTTGCTGAAGGCGGTTGGCGGCTTCATCGCGCCGGCGCAGGGACGGATCCTCGTGGACGGCGTGCCGGTCACCGGGCCGGGGCCGGATCGCATTGCGGTGTTCCAGGAGTTTGACCAGCTGCCGCCTTGGAAGACGGTCCTGGAGAACGTCGCGTTCCCGCTGATCGCCTCTGGGACGTTGCCGCGCAAGCAAGCGCGGGAACGGGCACGCGACTGGCTGGCACGGGTGGGACTGACGGGTTTCGAGTCGGCGTATCCGCATCAGCTCTCCGGCGGCATGAAGCAGCGCGTCGCGATCGCGCGGGCGCTGGCGATGAAGCCGCGCGTCCTGCTGATGGACGAGCCCTTCGCGGCGCTCGATGCGCTGACGCGCCGGCGGATGCAGGACGAGCTGCTGGCGCTGTGGGAGCAGGAACGCTTCACGCTGCTGTTCGTGACGCATTCGATCGAGGAGGCGCTGATCGTCGGCCATCGCGTGCTGGTGCTGTCGCCGCATCCGGGCCGCGTTCGCGCGGAGTTGAACGCTCAAGGGCTGAGCGCGTCGCAGCGGGCCGCGCAGGCCGTTCGCATTGAACGGCTGCTGTTCGGCGAGGAGCGCGCCGCATGACCGTCACCGCCTTGCCGACGCCACGGCCTTCCGACCCGCCCGTGCGGACGGAGCGCGAGATCGCGCTGGACGCGGTCCACGCACTCGCCCCCACGGAGACTCCTCACTCCGCCCTCTCCCTCTGGCGGGGCCGAGGGGGAAATGCGGAGAGCGCCTGGCGGCAGGCCGCGTTGCTCGCACTGCTGGCCGCGCTGTGGGAAGTCGCCGCCCGGATCGCCGACAACGACCTGCTCTTGCCAACCTTCACCGCCGCGGTCCGGGCGCTGTGGGAGGGGCTGGCCGGCGGTGAGCTGCTGCTGCGCGCGGCGATCTCGCTGAAGCTGCTGCTGCAGGGCTATGTGCTGGGTGTGGTGCTCGCGCTCGGACTGACGGCGCTCGCGACCTCTTCTCGCTGGGGACGCGACCTGCTCTCGAGCCTGACGGCGATGTTCAATCCCTTGCCCGCGATCGCGTTGCTGCCACTGGCCCTGCTGTGGTTCGGACTCGGCGCGGGAAGCCTGATCTTCGTGCTCGTGCACGCGGTGCTGTGGCCGCTGGCGCTGGCCGCCTCGGCGGGTTTCGCCTCCGTCCCGGAGACGCTGCGGATGGCGGGGCGCAACTATGGTCTGGCGGGGCCGCGCTATGTGGCGCAGATCCTGCTGCCGGCGGCGCTGCCGTCCATCCTGTCGGGCCTGCGCGTCGGCTGGGCCTTCGCGTGGCGGACCCTCATCGCTGCCGAGCTCTTCTTCGGCGCCTCGTCCGGTCAGGGCGGGCTCGGCTGGTACATCTTCCAGAACCGCAACGAGTTGATGACGGATCGCGTCTTCGCGGGCCTGGCGCTGGTGATCCTGATCGGATGGCTGGTCGAGCGGCTGATCTTCAGCGCCGTCGAGCGCGTCACGATCAGACGGTGGGGCATGCAGCGATAAGAGCCCTGTCATTGCGCTCATGCGCTCTCGCCGGCGTCTCGGCGTGAGCGACGCCCAAGCGCTTCGCGAGCGCCGCCAGGCGCTTGTCCGTTGCCCAAAGACGCGCCCCCGGCGTCTTCAGCGTCGACATCAGCAGGGAGATGTCGACCAGCCCGCATCCCTTGCCGAAGATCCGTTGCCCTTCGATCAGCTCGATCACTTCGTTCACGTCAACCGGGGCGCTCGACTCCAGGTCCTCCAGTGTGGCGAGCGCGGTCGTACGCGGCTCAGGCAAGGTGCCGCAGCGAAGCTCTCCAAGAATCATGGGATGCGCGAGCACGACATCCAGTTCGAGAAGCGCCAGGAGCGAAGGATTGACACGGCGAAAGTGGTCGATCCAGACGGAGGTGTCCACGACGACCTTCATCATTGCAGTTCCCTCTCATCCTCCGGCTCCTGCCGGCGGCGTGGAATGTCGGGCAGGTCGGGAGCGATGCCGCCCATCGCGGCCAGACGCAGTTGGGCCTGACGGGCGATGAACCAGCGCAGCGCCGTGTTGATGAGCTGCTCGCGGCTCATCGGCTGATCCGCGACCTCGAGTGCGCGCTGGCACAGGGCTTCGTTGATCATGTCTGTCCTTGGAATGCGTTTGAGAAGTGCGCAAGCTTGCGCCGCCTCGGCCGTCTCGTCAGTGGCCTGTTCCTATGCCGCTGCCGGCGATGCCCACCGACTCCAGTGGTGCCGCTCCCAAAAACAAACGCCCCGGCCGAAGCCGGGGCGCTGCTCGCATCGGATGACAAGGTTCAGTTCATGGCTGGGTCTTGGGCTTCCTCATGCTGGACGACATGGACGAAGGGTAGGGGCGCGCCGCCGCGCCGGGAACGAAGCGAAGCGGATAAGCTGCTGCGGCAACCGCGCTTGAGGCCCGCCCTCGAGCGGCAGCGCGGCGATAAGCTGCCCGGTTCGCCCGGCGCCGGCGCCATCCCTGCCGTCGTCCGGGTTCATCCCATCAGGATCACAAGGAGCCCGCATGAGTGCCACGGAGACGACTTCCACCGCCATCAACCAGGGACCGCAGCGGCCCGACCGCCCCGCCGTGCTGGACCTCATCGGCAACACGCCGCTGGTGCCCGTCAACCGGCTCGACACCGGCCCCTGCCAGCTCTTCCTCAAGCTCGAGTCGCAGAACCCCGGCGGCTCGATCAAGGACCGCATCGGCCTGTCGATGATCGAGGCCGCCGAGCGCGACGGCCTGCTGCCGCCCGGCGGCACCGTCGTCGAGGCCACCGCCGGCAACACCGGCCTGGGACTGGCGCTGGTGGCCCGCGCCAAGGGCTATCGTGTGGCGCTGGTCGTGCCCGACAAGATGTCCGCCGAGAAGGTGCTGCAGCTCAAGGCGCTCGGCGCCGAGGTCCACATCACCCGCTCCGATGTCGGCAAGGGCCACCCCGACTACTACCAGGACCGCGCCGCGCGCCTGGTCCAGGACATCCCCGGCGCCTGGTACGCCGACCAGTTCAACAACCCCAACAACCCGCTCGCGCACGAGACCACCACCGGCCCCGAGATCTGGCAGCAGGTCGGCCACCGCATCGACGCGCTGGTCTGCGGCGTCGGCTCGGGCGGCACGCTGACCGGGCTGTCGCGCTTCTTCGCCAAGGTGCACCCGGGCCTGGACCTGGTGCTCGCCGATCCGGCCGGCTCCATCCTCAAGGACTTCGTCGAGAAGGGCAGCTATGGCGAGGCCGGCTCCTGGGCGGTCGAGGGCATCGGCGAGGACTTCGTCCCGCCCATCGCCGACCTCAGCGGCGTGCGCCATGCCTACGCGATCACCGATGAGGAGAGCTTCTCCACCGCGCGCGACCTCTATCGCGCCGAGGGCATCCTGGCCGGCTCCTCCACCGGCACGCTGCTGGCCGCGGCGCTGAAATACTGCCGCGCGCAGACCACGCCCAAGCGCGTCGTCACCTTCGTCTGCGACACCGGCACCCGCTATCTGTCCAAGGTCTACAACGACCCGTGGATGTTCGACCAGGGCCTGCTCAAGCGCGCCACCAAGGGCGACCTGCGCGACCTGATCGCGCGCCGCGCCGAGGACGGCGCCGTCGTCAGCGTCAGCCCCGACGACACGCTGGCCACCGCCTTCTCGCGCATGCGCCAGGCCGAGGTCTCGCAGTTGCCGGTGCTGCGCGAGGGCCGGCTGGTCGGCCTGCTCGACGAGTCCGACCTGCTCGCGCAGATGCACATGGACGCGCGCCACTTCAAGGACAGCGTCGACAGCGCGATGAGTCATGATGTGCAGACCCTGCCCCCGGGCGCGCCGCTGTCCGACCTGATCGCCCAACTGCGCAAGGGCCTGGTGGCCGTGATCGCCGACGATCGCGGCTTCTACGGCCTCGTCACCCGCTTCGACCTGTTGAACCACCTGCGAAAGGGCTTGTCATGAGCCAGTCCCCCAACAACAACGACCACCCTTCCGACGCCAGCCTGCGTTTCGACACGCGCGCCATCCACGGCGGCCAGCATCCCGATCCGCTGACGGGCGCCGTCATGCCGCCGATCTACGCGACCTCGACCTATCGCCAGCAGAGCCCCGGCGTGCACCAGGGCTACGAGTACGGCCGCACCCACAACCCCACCCGCCAGGCCTATGAGCGCGCGATCGCGAGCCTCGAAGGCGGCGCGCAGGGCTATGCGTTCTCGTCCGGCCTGGCCGCGATGGCCACGGTGCTGGACACGCTGGAGGCGGGCTCGCACATCGTCGCGGGCGACGATCTCTACGGCGGCAGCTACCGGCTGTTCGAGCGCGTGCGCAAGCGCAGCGCCGGCCTGCAGGTGACCTACGTCGACAGCAGCGACCCGGAGAACGTCCGCGCCGCGCTGCGGCCCGAGACGAAGATGATCTGGATCGAGACGCCCAGCAACCCGCTGCTCAAGCTCACGGACCTGGCGGCCGTCGCCAAGATCGCGCGCGAGCACGGTGCGCTGGCCATCGCCGACAACACCTTCGCCAGCCCCTGGTCGCAGCGGCCGCTGGAACTGGGCTTCGACGCGGTGATGCATTCGGCCACCAAGTACCTGAACGGACACAGCGACGTGATCTCGGGCGTGGTCGTGGTCGGGGGCGAGCAGCGCCAGGCGGCACTGCGCGAGCAGCTCGAGTTCCTGCACAACGCGGTGGGCTCGATCGCCGGCCCGTTCGACAGCTTCCTCGCGCTGCGCGGGCTCAAGACGCTGGCGCTGCGCATGGCGCGCCACAACGAGAGCGCGCTGGAACTCGCCCGCTGGCTGGAGGCGCAGCCCAAGGTGCGCCGCGTCCATTACCCGGGACTGGAAAGCCATCCGCAGCTGGCCCTGGCCAAGCGCCAGATGCGCGGCGGCGGCGGCATGATCAGCGTGCAGCTGGACACCGACCTGGCCGGCGCGCGCCGCTTCCTGGAGCGCGTGCGGATCTTCTCGCTGGCGGAAAGCCTGGGCGGCGTCGAGAGCCTGATCTCGCTGCCCGCGCTGATGACCCATGCGTCGATCCCGGTGGAGACGCGCGCGCGCCTGGGCATCACCGACTCGCTGGTGCGGATCTCCGCCGGCATCGAGGACCTCGAGGACCTGCGCGATGACCTGAAGGCAGGCCTGGCTGCGATCTGATCGGCCAAGGCCTCTCGCGGCGGCTTGAAGCCGCCGCCAACGAACGCGCCGCGGCCGGCAGGCCGCTGGCGCGTTCTGTTTTTCCGAGCCGCCAGCCGCACAAGAAGCGAAGCTTGATGTCAAGAAGCTGTGAAGATGTGCGCGTGAAGCGCGCAGAGAACCGAGCCGTCAGGGGCTGCGACTCCACCTGACCCGGGTCGGCGATCGTGTCGAAAAAACCTTCGTGAAGACGTTCTTAACTTCCGTTTAAGCGAAGCTGCTTATCATCCCGGTTCGTCTTTTTCGGAGGCTCCGCCATGTCCACCCTCAACTACCGTCATCTGCACTACTTCTGGGTCGTCGCCAAGGAAGGCGGCTTTGCCCGGGCCGCGGACCGGCTGGGCATGGCCGTGCAGACCATCAGCGCCCAGGTGCGGGAATTGGAACGCGCCCTCGGCCACCAGTTGCTCAAGCCCGAAGGCCGCGGCCTGGTGCTGACCGAAGCCGGCCAAGCCGCCTTCGCGCGCGCCGAGGAGATCTTCCAGATCGGCCAGATGGTGCCGCATGAGGTGCACGAAGCCGCGACGCAGCGGGTGCAGCGTCTGTCGGTGGGCCTGTCGGACGGCCTGTCGAAGCTGGCCGCCCATGCGCTGCTGGCGCCGGTGCTGGACACGCCTCAGTTGCGCCTGGTCTGCCACGAGGGGGAGGTCGACCAGTTGGTGGGCGAACTTGCGCTCCATCACCTCGATCTGGTCCTCACCGACCAGCCCGCCCCCGTCAATCCGACGCTGCGCATCACCAGCCAGTTGCTGGCCAGCACGCCGGTGGACTGGTATGGGCCGGCTGAGCTGATCGAGCGCGCCCGCCGTATGCCGGGCAAGTCCTTCCCGCACGTGCTGGAGTCGCTGCCGGTGCTGCTGCCGACCCGCCACGCGTCGCTGAGATCAAGCCTGGAGCGCTGGTTCGAGCAGCACCACATCCGGCCGCAGATCGTGGGCGAGTTCGAGGACAGCGCGCTGATGAGCGTGTTCGCCGCCCGCGGCCTGGGCGTGTTCCCGGTGAGCCGGCTGGGTGCCGACGACCTCTCGATGATGGCCGGACTGCACCTGCTGGGACAGAGCGAGGTGATGGAGGACGTCCACGCCATCTACTCCCGCCGCGGGCAGAACCACCCGCTGGTGGCCAAGCTGCTGCAGCGGCGCGGCATGTCGATCCAGCCAGTTGAAAGCGAATCGGAAATTACTGCCGCAGAATGAGAGAGAAGCAGGTTTCTTCGAACCTCTAGCGGCGCTAAGGTGGCCCCTCATGCGTGCGCGAGCGCGCCTGCAGTCCATCGGCTCACCTCGGATCAAGGAGACCCTCATGAGCGACTTCCAACGACATCCGGCGTCCCCCACGGCCTGGACGCCCGCCACCGCCAGCGGTGGCGATTCGGTCTTCAGCCAGCGCGCCGACGTGGCGCGCGTGCTGCGCAACACCTATGCGCTGCTGTCGATGACGCTGCTGTTCAGCGGCGCGGTGGCGGCCGCGGCCGTCGCGTTCAAGCTGCCGGCGCCCGGCATGATCCTGACGCTGATCGGCTACTTCGGCCTGCTGTTCGCGATCCACAAGACGCAGCACTCCGCCGCCTCGGTGCCGCTGGTCTTCGCGCTGACCGGCTTCATGGGCTACACGCTGGGCCCGCTGCTCAGCGCCATCCTGACGCTGCCCGGCGGCGCCACCACGATCGCGATGGCGCTGGGCACCACCGGCGCGACCTTCCTGGTGCTGTCGGCCTACGTGCTGGCGACGAAGAAGGACTTCAGCTTCATGGGCGGCTTCCTGTTCGCCGGCATGATCATCGCGTTGCTGGCCTCGCTGGCGAACCTGTTCTTCCAGCTGCCGATGCTGGCGATGGTGGTCTCGGGCGTCGTGGCGCTGCTGTCGGTGGGCATGATCCTGTTCCACACCAGCATGATCGTGAACGGCGGCGAGCGGAACTACGTGATGGCCACCGTCAGCCTGTTCGTGTCGCTGTTCAATCTGTTCACGAGCCTGCTGAGCATCTTCGGCTTCGCCGGCTCGAGCGACGACTGACGAGCGCGCGGAGCCAGCGATGAAGACCTTCCTGTGGTCCGTGACCGGCCTGTTCGCGCTGCTCTGGAGCGGCCTGGCCTGGATCGCGGCCAGCCTGGTGCGCTGGACGGTGGAGGCGCTCTCCACCGGCCGCGCGGCCGAACTCGGCAAGGCTGCCGTGGAGTTCAAGTTCCCCGGCTGGGTGGAGCCCTTCCTCGACACCGGCCTGCTCGAGTTCGCGCAGGACGTGGTGCGATGGCTGATGGAGATGGCCGGCGCCGGCGCGCCGATGGCGGGCACCGCGATCGGCTGGCTGGTGCCGGTGGTCTGGATTGGCTGGGCGCTGGGCCTGACGGTGCTGATCGTGATCGCGCTGGTGCTGAACCAGCTGATCAAGCGCCTGCCCGCGGCGGGCACCACGGCGGCGTCGCCCCTCGCGCGCTGAGCCCCTTCAGCCGCCCACCGGCTGGACGATGCCGTCGCCATGAGGCGCGGCGCGGAACTCGGGCAGTTGCTCGACCTCGGTCGCATAGGCGATCAGCGTCTGCAACTGCTCGGCCGGCGGCAGCAGCTCCGGCGTCATCTCCCGCGCGAACGCCCACATCACGCCGATCGTCACGCCCGCCAGGCCGATCGCATCGCGCTCGGCGGACAGCGGCGCCTTCTTCACCTCTGCTTCCAGTTCCAGCAGCGCGGCGCGCAGCTGGCCGCTGACACGGTCGAGCCAGGGCGCATGCTGCTTGTCGCCGGGGCGCAGCTGCTGCTCGTAGACGGCCTGGACGCTCTTGTCGGTGGCCGCCAGTGCCAGGCCCGTGAGCCGCAGCGCGCGCTTGAGCGCCGGATCGCTCGGCGGCAGCAAGGCGCGGCCGGGCGAGAGCGACTGCGCGTACTGCAGGATCAGTGTCGAGTCCATCAGCACCGTGCCGTCGTCGCAGACGAAGGTCGGCGCCTTGACGACAGGGTTGATGCGACTGAACTCGTCGAAGGTGCGGAACACCGACAGCGAGCGGTGCTCGAAGCGCAGGCCGAGCAGCAGCATCGCGATCGCCGAGCGGCGGACGTAAGGGGAGTCGAGCATGCCGATGAGCTGCATGGCGGTGTCCTTGGAACGGGTCGATGAAGGGCGGAAAGGACGCAAGCGCGGGAGGGGCCGGTGCGCGCGGCTCAGGCGCCGGGCGGCGGCGCCACGGTGAAGCGGTAGAGACAGCAGTCGTCGCCGTGCAGGCTGCGCACCTCGCGCACGATCTCGCCGGCGGCGCGGCCGCGGATGACGCCGGGCCAGAACTGCGCGGCCGGCGTGTTGGCCATCAGGTGGTAGATCTCCCAGCGGCCAGGGAAGCGCGCCAGCAGCTCGCTGGCCGCGCGCGCCGCCAGGCCGTGGCCGCGATAGCCGCGTGCCAGGAAGAAGTAGCCCATGTTGTGGTCGGAGCCGGGGTCCTCGCACTCGCCGTCGACCACCGCGAAGCCGGCCAGCTCCGCGCCGTGCCAGATCACGAACGGATGCACGTCCGGCTGCGCCCAGTACGGCGCCTTGGGCCGCAGCTGATACCGGCCCTCCGGCGCGAACGCCACCGGCGTCCACTCGCTGAGGTCGTAGTTGTAGAACTGCATGAGGTTCTCGATGCGCGGCAGATCGTCCGGGGAGGCGCGCTCGATGCGCAGTCCGGGGTCGTCGGGCAGCGGCACCGGGATCGACTCGGAGAACTCGGCGGAAGGGGCGGTGGAAAGGGCGGCGGGGCGTGTGTCCATCGGGGCTCTCGTCCGGGTGGGGCGGCGCGCGAGGGGCCGGTGCCGCGGCTCAGCGCGGCGGGAACGTGTCGTCGAAGGGGGAGCGCACGCCGGCCAGCGCGCGGATGCGGTCCATCCAGCCCAGCACCGCCAGCGTCTCCGCGTGCGGCACGACCGGGCTCTCGATCTCGCCGGCGCGCGCGCAGCGCATCGCTTCACGGATCTCGTTCTCGAAGCCGTTGATCTCGAAGGGGCGCTCGATCGTCTCGGCCATGCCGCGCGCGGGCAGCAACTGGGCGCGGGTGGCTTCCCAGAAGGTGTCGGGCAGCACGATGGCGCCGGACTCGCCCAGCACCTGCAGCGTGTTGGGCGCGAAGGTGTCGATGGCGCAGTGGAACTGCGAGACCAGCCCGCCGCCGAAGTCCAGCGCCACCGCCAGCCGGGCGTCGACGCCGGTGGGTGCAAGCGCCGCCTTCACCTGCAGGTCCACCAGCGGCGGCACCTCGCCGAGCGCGTGCTGCAGCACCCAGCGCGTGGCGGTGAGGTTGTAGATGCCGACGTCCAGCAGCGCGCCGCCGGCCAGCGCCGGGCTGAAGAGGCGGCTGTCCGGGTCGTAGGGCGCGGGGAAGCAGAAGCTCGACTGCAGGCCGCGCAGCGCGCCGATGCGGCCCGCGCGCAGCCAGGCGGCGAGCTCCTGGTAGATCGGCAGGAAGCGCGTCCACACCGCCTCCATCAGGAAGGCGCGATGCGCGCGCGAGGCCTCCACCAGCCGGCGGCCCATCTCCTGGTTGGGCACCAGCGACTTTTCGCACAGCACTGCCTTGCCGGCCTGCAATGCGGCCAGGACGTACTCGAAATGCTGGCCGTGCGGCGTCGCGACGTAGACCCCATCGACGGCCGGATCGTTCATGACGGCGGCCGGATCGGTGTGAGCGAGCACGGGCGGGTCACCGGCCTGCGACCAGCGCTCGGCGAACTGGCGGGCGCGATGGGCGTCCCGGCCGCACACCGCGTGCAGGCGGCAGCCGTCGAGGCGGGCGACGGCTTCGGCGAAGCGGTGGGCGATCGAGCCGGGGCCGATCAGGGCCCATTGGAAGGTGGGTTCGGACATGGCGGAGGAGGCTTCAACGGGAACCCGCGCCTGCGGGCGCGGCGAGCGGTCATGCTAATCGCCAATGAATCCGGCGGCGTTTGGGCGCGCTGGGTTCAGGGTTGTCCCGGATCGGGTTCGCCACAGGGGCGGACGACGCCCGTGGCCTTCGGTTTCGCGCGAGTCATCGGCTAAGGTGACGGCTTTCCGCACAACAGGACGCTCGCGGCAAGCGGGCGCGTTCCCATGAGGATTCCTTTCGTCCTGGCCGCCACCGTGGCCATCGCCGCGCCGGTGCTGGCGCAGACCACGGCTTCCGCCGCCGCGCCGGCCGCCGCCGTCCAGCCGGCCGAGCCCTCGGCCGTCAACCTGCTGCTCGCGCCCAGCACGCTGCCGCTGCAGTACCCGCCCTTCGACAAGATCCGTGATGCCGACATCGGTCCCGCGATCGATCAGGGCATGGCCGAGCATCTGGCCGAGGTCGGCGAGATCGCGGGCAACGCCAAGGCGCCGACCTTCGACAACACCATCGTGGCGCTGGAGCGCAGCGGCGCCACGCTGGGCCGCGCGGTGACGCTGCTGATGAGCCTGACCGGCGCCGATGCCAATCCGGCGCGGCTGAAGCTGCAGGCCGATTACGCGACCAGACTGGCCGCCCACCGGGACGCGATCCAGCTCGATCCCAAGCTGTTCGCGCGCGTCGAGTCGCTGTACCAGCGGCGCGCGTCGCTGGGACTGGGCGCCGCCGAGCAGCGCCTGATCGAGCGCCACTACAACCAGCTGCTGCGCGCCGGCGCGAAGCTGGACGACGACGGCAAGGCGCGCATGAAGGCGATCAACGCCGAAATGGCTCAACTGGGCGCGCGGTTCAACCAGAACGTGCTGGCCGAGGTCAACGACTCGGCGGTGATCGTGGACAGCGCCGACGAGCTCAAGGGCCTGAGCGACGAGCAGATCGCCGCCGCGGCGGCCGCGGCCAGGGCGCGCGGGCAGGACGGCAAGTACCTGATCGCGCTGCTCAACACGACCGGACAGCCGGTGCTGTCGCAGCTCGAGAACCGGGCGCTGCGCCAGCGCATCTATGAGGCCTCGGTCGAGCGGGGCTCGCGCGGCAATGCCTTCGACAACACGGCGCTGGTGTCGCGCGTGGTCACGCTGCGCAGCGAGCGCGCGCGGCTGCTGGGCTTCGCCTCGCATGCGGACTTCGTGCTGAAGGACGAGACGGCCAAGAACCAGCAGGCGGTCAACACGATGCTGCGCCAGCTGGCGCCCGCGGCGGTCGGCGCCGCGCGCCGCGAGGGCGGCGAGCTGCAGGCCATCATCGATCGCGAGCAGGCGGCGAAGCACGAGCCGTCGTTCAAGCTGGCGGCGTGGGACTGGAGCTTCTACAGCGAGAAGCTGCGGGCCGAGAAGTACGGCTTCGACGAAACGCAGCTCAAGCCCTACCTGGAGATGAAGAACGTGCTGGAGAACGGCGTGTTCTACGCGGCCGGCCAGCTGTACGGGCTCAAGTTCAAGGAGCGCCACGACCTGCCGGTGTACCAGCCGGACGTGCTGGTCTACGACGTGTTCAACGCGGACGGATCGCAGTTGGCGATCTTCATCGCCGACATGTATGCGCGGCCGTCCAAGCGCGGTGGCGCGTGGATGAACGCCTATGTCGATCAGAGCGGTCTGCTGAACCAGAAGCCGGTGGTGGCGAATCACCTGAACATCCCCAAGCCGGCGGACGGCAAGCCGACGCTGCTGACCTGGGACGAGGTGAACACGATGTTCCACGAGTTCGGGCATGCGCTGCATGGCATGTTCTCGAACGTGAAGTACCCGAGCATGGCTGGCACCAAGGTGCCGCGCGACTTCGTCGAGTACCCGTCGCAGGTCAACGAGATGTGGGCGGACTGGCCGAGCGTGCTGGCGAACTACGCGAAGCACTACAAGACCGGCGAGCCGATGCCGCGCGCGCTGCTGGACAAGGTGCTGGCGGCGAAGCAGTTCAACCAGGGTTTCGCCACGACGGAGTACCTGAGCGCCGCGAGCCTGGATCAGCGCTGGCATCAACTGCCGCCGGACCAGATCCCGTCCGCCGAGGGCGTGATGGCCTTCGAGGCGAGGGCGCTGCGCGAGGAAGGCTACGACTACGACGCCGTGCCGCCGCGCTATCGCACGCCTTACTTCAGCCACATCATGGGCGGCTACGCGGCGGGGTACTACGCGTACGTGTGGTCCGAGGTGCTGGACGCCAACACGGTGCAGTGGTTCAAGGCCAATGGCGGCCTGAAGCGCGAGCTGGGCGACGCGTTCCGCGCGAAGCTGCTGTCGCAGGGTGGCAGCCAGGATGCGCTGGCGCTGTTCCGAGGCGTGGTCGGCCACGAGCCGCAGATCCAGCCGCTGCTGGAACGCCGCGGTCTGGTGCTCGAGAAGACCCGCACCGCGGAGAAGCCGCAGGGAACGGCGGGGGAGTGATCACGAGATGACCCACCCTTCGGTGGGTTGTCGCTTGTGGTTGGCGTAACGCCCGAACCGGTCAACCGCCCGTCTTGTCCTCGGCTGGCGGTTCCGCCGTCCCCTGGTCCTTGAGCAGGCGCTGCATCAGCGCGAAGAACCGGTCGTAGAACTGCCCCGCCGGGATGGTCTCGGAGGCGATCTTGACCAGCGATTCCGACGTCGACGACAGCGGCACCGAGATCGAGCCCAGCGCGCTCACGCCGAGGCTGGTCGAATTCGCGCTGCGCTTGATGCTGTAGCGGTCCTGCAGTGCCGACACATAGGCCGTCGCGAGCTTGCCGCCGCCGCCTTCGGGCACGCACACGATCGTGAAGCTGATCTCCACGTGCTCCTCGCCGCCCGGCTGGAAGCGCTTCGCGCCGGTGATCGAGTCCGAGGTCGCCGTGTTGATCACATAGCCCTGACTCAGCAGCGCCCGCCGCGCCGCCTCGCAGGTGTCGTGCACGCTGGCGTCGAACAGGCGCGAGTAGGTCTCGTCCGCCGCGAAGCGCTCGTTCTGGTACACGGAGCCCTTGCGGGCCGCGCCGGACCCGAACGTGCCGCAGCCGGTCAGCACCAGCGCCGCGGCAGCCGCGGCCATCCAGAGCCGGGAAGCAATCAGTCGGGTCGAAGGAAGGCGGGTAGAGCGTCGGATCATCGTCGTCAGGCCGTGATCGGCCAGCGGCGGATTATCCGCGTCCGCGCCAAGACGACCCTGAGGCCAGCGTTAAGCCCGTGCGGCCGGTCAAGAGGCCTGTGCGGTGAGCAGCGTCTGCCATTCGCCGTCGATGCAGACTTCCAGGCGCCGGGCGCAGCCCGGGCAGCGATGCCAGTGCTCGGCGGCCGCCGACATCAGCGCCGGCCACAACGGACGGTCCCCATCGCAGCGGCTGCGCGGGATCACCAGCGCCAGCTCCTGCTCCCGGCTCAGGCCGTCGGCCGCCATGAATTCGAGCCGCCCCCGCGCGACCACCGTCAGCGGCGTCGAGAGCAGGAGATCGGCGTTGACACGTTCCAGCGTTTCCATGTCCGGCATCCTAGGCACGGACCGTTCCCAGCGATGTCGGGGCCACGCGCGAGGCCCTGTAGGACAAAGCCCCATCCGCGCCGTCGGCAAGCCCGTCTCCGCTTGTCCTACAAAACATCGCGGGTGCGGACGACAGGGCCGGCTGTTCGGGATACGTAGAGTCAATTCCAGCGCGCCACGGGGCGCTCAAGGAGCCGACAGATGGGTATTGCCGACCACCATTCCCTTGCCCTCCACGTGCACGAGATCGCCTGCCAGGTCCAGTGGACCGCCGTCAGCGATCACGAGCCGGTCCTGGGACTCGAGGCGGCGCTGCCCTACCTGCTGGACCACCGCCCCGCGACGTTCGCCGAGCCGGCCCCTGCCGTCGTGTCGTCAGACCGCCACGCCGCGTGAGTCCGAGCCCTGTCATCAATCCAAGGAGATCAACATGATGATTCGTGCCACCGTTCTCGCCCTGGCCACTGCTCTGGGCGCCCTCACGCTGCTGCCGGGCTGCGCCGTTTCGCGCGGTCAATCGACGGTCGGCGAGTACGTCGACGACGCCGCCATCACCACCTCGGTGAAGAGCAAGTTCGTCGAGGCCAAGAGCGTCGACGCCAGCTCCATCCACGTCGAGACGCTGCAGGGCGAGGTGATGCTCTCGGGCTTCGCCAAGAACGCCACCGAGAAGGCCGACGCCGAGCGCCTGGCCCGCGAAGTCAAGGGCGTGAAGCGCGTGAAGAACGAGATCGCCATCCGCAACTGAAGCCGCGCCAGCGACTGATGCCATCGGCGCGCCTGGCGCGCGCCGGTGAGACGATTCCGATCCCGCGCCCGGCGGCGGCCTGACCCACCGCCTCCGGGCGTGCCGCGCGAACGGACGGCGTGCCTGCGCATCCCGTCCGTTCGCGCGCACCCGCCTGTGGTTCCGAGCAGTTCCGCGAGCCCCCCATGGACGCCCACGCCCCTTCCACCAGCGCCGCCCTCACCTGCTTCCTCGTCGAGGACAACGCCGTCATCCGGGAGAACCTGGTGGCCACGCTCGAGGAGATGCTGGACATGCGCGTGCTCGGCCATGCGGTCGACGAGCCCGGCGCGCTGCGCTGGCTGTCCGAGAACCATCCCGGCTGCGACCTGCTCATCATCGACATCTTCCTGGCGCAGGGCACCGGACTGAATGTCCTGCGCGCCGCGCTGGAGCGCATGCCCGAGGCGCACCGCGTCGTGCTCAGCAACTACGCCACGCCCGACATGCGCCAGCGCTGCCTCGCGCTGGGCGCGCACAAGGTGTTCGACAAATCGGCCGAGCTCGAGGATCTGCTCGCCTACTGCGGCGGACTGGCCGATGCGTCTACTCGATCAGCCCGTTCTTGAGGGCGTAATACGTCAGCTCGCTGTTGGTGTTCAACGCGAGCTTCTCCAGCACGCGCGACCGGTACGTGGACACGGTCTTGACGCTGAGCGACATGCCGTCGGCGATGTGGCCGACCGTCTCGCCGCGCGCCAGGCGCAGGAAGACCTGCAGCTCGCGCTCGGACAGCGTCTCGTGCGGCGCCTGGTCGACCGGGGCGCCCAGGCCTTCGGCCAGCAGCTCGGCCACGGCGGGGGTGATGTACTTGCGGCCGCGGAACACCGTGCGGATCGCCGTGGCGATCTCCTCGGGGTCGCATTCCTTGTTCAGGTAGCCGCTGGCGCCCTGGCGCAGCAGCGTGGTCGCGTAGTGCGTCTCGGGGAAGCCGCTGAGGATCAGGACGGGGAGTTCCGGCTTGCGGGCCTTGATGGCGGCCAGGGTCTCGACGCCGCTCTGGTCGGGCAGCGAGAGGTCCATCAGCATCACGTCGACTTCGCCGGCGCGGACCAGGTCCAGCGCCTCGCGGCCGGAACTGGCTTCGCCGCTGACGCGCAGGTCGACTTGTTCGGAGAGGAATTGCCGCAGCCCGGCGCGGACAATCGCGTGGTCGTCGACGATGGCGATTCGGATCATGGTGGCGATGGTCTAGTGAGCGTATCGCTCGAGGGAGTGTAGAGGATGAGTCTGAAGGACACCGTCACGAACCTGGGCCGCAAGACCTGGGCCTTGCCGCTGGGCGTGTTCGTGGCCCTGCTGATGATCCTGATCAGCGAGTTGGCCTACTTCGGGGCCGTCTCGCAGATGGACCGCCTGGACACGCTGGGCCGGGCCCGGATGGAACTGCTCCGGCTGATGGCCCGCGTGACCGACGCGGAGTCAGGGCAACGGGGATACCTGATCACCCGGCGCCCGGAATACCTGGACCCTTACCGCTTCGCCGCGGAGGACGCCTCGCAGGGTCTGAACGCGCTGCAGCGGATGTACGCGCAGGTCGGCGCCGAGGACGCCGAGCGCCGCAGCAAGGAGATCGCCACGGCCGTGGGCGCCAAGCTCAGCGAGTTGCAGGAGGTGCTCAAGCTCTACGAGAACGGGCGCGAGAACGCCGGCCGGGAGCTGATGATGACGGACATCGGCCGTGACCAGATGGAGCAGATCCGGCGCCGTTCGGCGGAGCTGCTGGCGGACGAGAACCGCCGCATCGCGCTGGGCACCGGCCAGGTCTACGACACGCTGATGCTGAGCCGCATCGGCGTGGCCGGCATGACGCTGCTGAGCCTGATCGTGTTCGTGCTGTTCGTGCGCAAGAGCCGGGCGCTGGACCAGCAGCGCGCCGACCAGGCGCAGGAGGTGCGCGCCGAACGCGACCGGCTGGAGATCGAGGTCTCGCGCCGGACCGCCGAGCTGACGCAGCTCGCGCGCCACCTGCAGACCGCGCGCGAGGACGAGCGCGCGCGCCTGGCGCGCGACCTGCATGACGAGCTCGGCGCGCTGCTGACGGCGGCCAAGCTGGACGTGGCGCGGCTGCGGCCCAAGCTGCAGGCCGGGGCGCCCGATCTGATGCAGCGGCTCAACCATCTGACCGAGACGCTCAATAGCGGCATCGCGCTCAAGCGCCGCATCATCGAGGACCTGCGGCCGTCGACGCTGGACCAGCTCGGTCTGGTTCCGGCGCTGGAGATCCTGTGCCGGGAGACGGCGGAGCGGCTGGGTGTGCCGATCCGGATGGAGCTGGATCCGTCGGTGGAGCTGCCGCCGAGCGCGCAGCTGACCGCGTTCCGGCTGGTGCAGGAGGCGCTGACCAACCTGGCCAAGTACGCCCACGCGACCGAGGTCACGGTGGCGCTCAAGCGCGAGTACGCCCAGGCGCTGGTGACGGTGACGGACAACGGGCAGGGCTTCGATCCGGAGCGGCTCTCGCTGGGGTCGCACGGGCTGCTGGGGATGCGTTTCCGGGTGGAGGCCGAGCGCGGCCAGCTGCGGCTGCGCAGCGCGCCGGGCCAGGGCTGCGAGGTGCGGGCCTGGCTGCCGCTCAAGCGCGACGAGCCGGAGATTGCGCGCATCGATTTCCCCATTCCGGGCATGCCGGGGATGGCCGCGGCGCCGTCCGGCGAGGGCGGCGCGCCGCCGGCGGGCGGGGTGCCGTTGTAGGCCGGCTCCTACGGGCAGCCGGGATACCGGGCGACCGGCGGTGCCGGCGCCAGCCGACCCGGCGTGCGAGGGGAAGTTCCTAGAGTGAGGGCATGGATCCGCGGCCACCCGCGGAATGTCCGCGAAGCGTCGCCAGGCCCCGGTGCCTGCCGCGACGGCCGCGCAAACCCCCGCGAAAGGAGCCTTGTCATGAAGCATGCATCCCGCCCGCATCACCTCCTCCTGGTCCTGCCTGCCGTGGTGGCAGCCGTCGCGCTGACCGCCTGCGGCCGCGAGGACGATGACCGCACCGCCGGTCAGCGCCTGGACGACGGCATCTCCAAGATGGAGCAGAAGTCCGAGCAAGCCAAGGCGGACACCCGCCAGGCGATGGACAAGATGGGCAACAAGATGGAGAACACCGCCAACAAGGTGGGCGAGGCCGTTGACGATGCGCAGATCACCACGTCGATCAAGACCGCGCTGGCCGGCGATCCGAAGCTGAGCGCGCTCGACGTGAAGGTCGAGACCGACCATGGCCACGTCACGCTGGACGGCACGGCGCCGGATCTGGCCGCGCGTGATCGCGCCGGCTCGATGGCGCTGGCCGCCAAGGGCGTCCAGTCGGTCAACAACCGCATCAAGGTCAACGGCTGATCCCCTCCTCTGCAGCCGTCTGACCAGGGCCTCGGCCCGCGTCCCAGGACGCGGCGCCGGGGCTTTCTCCGTCTGCGGCGGCCGCTGGCCCTCACCCCCTTCTTCCGCTGGGGCGAGGGGGCTCGTGCCACAGCGCTGCTGCCCTTCGAAGCACCCCCTCTCCCCTGCCCTCTCCCCCCTCGCGGGGGGCGAGGGAGTTCTTGCGCAAGGCAAGTGCGGGCTGTTCAAGTTCCCGAAGGCGCTGACGGCTTTCAGCGCGCAATGATCGCCAAGGCGGGAGCCTCCCTCCCGCCGGGTCTCCACTCACGGGGCGCGAGCGGCGATGCCACTCGCGCCCTTTCACTTTTGCGGAGACCCCCCATGTCAATGCCCGGCTTCTTCTCGAAGATTGCCAACTGGAGCCCGTTCAAGCGCACCGAGCCTTCCGAAGAATCACCGCCGCGCGGGCGAGAAGAGGAGAAGGAGGTCGTCATCCAGAACGACCTGTATTGGACGCACCGCGACCTGACGGAAACGACAGTGAGCTCTCAGAGGACGGCCACTGACCCCTCTGTGCAATCTCGCCCCCCGATGCCGACTCGCCCGCCGCCGAAACCCAAGTCATTGCCGTCGATACCCGGCGTGGCGAGAAGCATCGGTGAAGCGCAGGTATCGACCCCTCCAGGGAGGAGTGGTCAGTTCCAGGCGGTGACCGAAGAACTCACCCAGCGCGTCAAGAAGAACCCGAAATGACCCGCCAGCCGGGCGAATCGCGGGGTGTCGTTCGGCACCCGGCGGCGGCGGACGGCTGACGGAGAATGCCCGCCAGCAATCACCACCCGCTGTCGGCCATGAACCGTCCCTTTGTCCGCACCTCCGCGGCCGCGCTCGTCGCGGCCGCCGTCCTTGGCGCCTGCGCCAGTGCCAGCGCGCCCACGTCAGACACCGCCGCCGCTGCCGCGGCTGGCGCGGCGTCCGCTCCGTTCGGCAACGGCCCCGTCGCCACCGAAGGCCCGCTGGACCGCCTGCCCTACACGCCCAGCCTGGACACGGCCGCGATGGACCGCACGGCCGATCCCTGCGAGGACCTCTACCAGTACGCCTGCGGCGGCTGGATGGCGGCCAACCCGATCCCGCCGGACCAGGCGCGCTGGTCGGTGTACGCCAAGATGGCCAACGAGAACCAGCGCTACCTGTGGGGCGTGCTGGACAAGCTCTCCGCCGCCGATCCGGCGCGCAGCGCCAACCAGGCGCGCATGGGCGACTACTTCGCCGCCTGCATGGACGAGCCGGCCGCCGACCAGCAGGGGCTGGCGCCGCTGCGCCCGCTGCTGTCGCGCATCGAGGCGCTGAAGGACCGCCGCGAGCTGCCCGCGCTGCTGGCCGCGCTGCACCTGGCCACCAACAACGAGCGCGTGCTGTTCCGCTTCACCTCGGGCCAGGACATGAAGGACTCGACGAAGGTGATCGCCTTCGCCTACGCCGGCGGCCTGAGCCTGCCGGACCGCGAGTACTACTTCAAGGACGACGAGAAATCGCGCCAGCTGCGCGACCAGTTCGTCGCCCACGTGGCGCGCAGCTTCGAGCTGCTGGGCGACGCGCCCGCCGCCGCGCAGGCGCAGGCCCGCCGCGTCATGGCGCTGGAGACGGCGCTGGCGCAGGCCTCGCTGGGCCGTGTCGACAAGCGCGACCCCTACAAGAGCTTCCACCCGATGAAGGCCGCCGGCCTGCAGGCGCTGACGCCCGGCTTCGACTGGACGGCCTACCAGCGCGCGCTGGGCCTGGACCCGGCCAAGAGCTTCAACGTGACCGAGCCGGCCTTCTTCAAGGCCATGGCCAAGGAACTGGCGCGGCGCGACCCCGTGGAGCTGCGCGACTACCTGCGCTGGCAGCTGCTGAGCAGCCAGGCGCCGACGCTGGCGGCGCCGGTGGTGCAGGCCAACTTCGAGTTCTTCGGCCAGACACTGCAGGGCGTGCCGCAGAACAAGGCGCGCTGGAAGCGCTGCGTCGAGCTGGTCGACGCGCAGCTCGGCGAGGCGCTGGGCCAGGAGTTCGTCGCCCGCAACTTCAGCCCCGACCTGAAGGACAAGACGCTGACGATGACGCGCCAGATCGAGGAGGCGATGGCCGCGCGCATCAACTCGCTGAGCTGGATGAGCGAGACCACGAAGAAGCGCGCGCAGGAGAAGCTGCACGCGATCGTCAACAAGGTCGGCTATCCGGACCGCTGGCGCGACTACTCGTCGCTGACGGTGGCGCGCGACGACTTCGCCGGCAACGTGATGCGCGGCAATGCGTTCGAGCTCAAGCGCCAGCTCGCGAAGATCGGCAAGCCGCTGGACCGCGGCGAATGGGGCATGACGCCGCAGACCGTCAACGCGTACTACGACGCGCAGATGAACGACATCAACTTCCCGGCCGGCGTGCTGCAGCCGCCGCTGTTCGATCCCAGGATGGACGACGCGCCGAATTACGGCAACACCGGCGGCACCATCGGCCATGAGTTGATCCATGGCTTCGACGACGAAGGCCGCCAGTTCGATGCCAAGGGCAACCTGCGCGACTGGTGGACGAAGAAGGACGGCAAGGCCTTCGAGCAGCGCGCGGCCTGCGTGTCCAAGCAGTACGCGCAGTACGTGGTGGTCGACGACATCCGCATCAACAGCAAGCTGACGCTGGGCGAGGACCTGGCCGACCTGGGCGGGCTGGTGCTGGCGCACGCGGCCTGGAAGGCGCAGATCGCGGACATGAAGCAAGCGCCGGCGGACGCGGACGGCCTGACGCCGGAGCAGCGCTTCTTCGTCGGCTTCGCGCAGTGGGATTGCAGCCATGCCCGGCCGGAGTACGCGCGCGTGCATGCGCTGACCGACCCGCATTCGCCGGGGCGCTATCGCATCAATGGCGTGGCGGTGAACATGCCGGAGTTCGAGCAGGCCTTCCGCTGCAAGCCGGGCCAGAAGATGGTCAAGCCGGACGCGGAGCGTTGCAGGATCTGGTGAGGGAAAACGGGGAAGCCGGGCATGAGGCGGCGTGTCGCCTGAACTTTCCGGCGCGCCTGCGAACTGATCCGATGGTCCGGAAAAAGGCTTTTCGGGCCGCCAGTTCGACTCCAGGAGCTTCTTCATGCCCCCCGTTTCTCCTCCCACAAGTCCATCCTCCCATTACGCCAACATCCAGGACCTCGCCGCCGAAAGCCCGCCCGCATCTGATCATCAAGCGCATACGGGCGAAGACATTTACGCCACGGTCAACAAGGACTCCAAGACCAACCAGAAGACGATTTATGCCGACATTCGATGCATCGGGAATCGTGCCGGCAAGAGCCAGTTCGACCACTCCAATGTGGAAGAAACCAAGCGCCAATCGTCCGAATTGATCTACACGGAGGTCGATTGGGATAAATCGGCCCCACCGCTTCCCCCGCCCCCGCGCCCTGAGCTGCACAATCGGCCCGCATTGCCGACGACCCCGGCCTACAAGCAACTCGAGGGGATCGTGAGCGGCATCGTCAAGAGATTCGCAGAGCCTAAACCGGCCGGGGCGATGAAGTGGTTCAAGCCGGCGGATGCCTATGGCGCCGGCGCCGCCGTCAAGGAGCTGGACCGGGCCCTGTCGGCCAGCAATCTTGAGGAAGTCGCCACCAAATTTGCACAGTCTTGGCCAGGCGTGGCGCCGGAGACGCTCGAGGCCAACCTTCGCAAGAGTGTGACAGGGATGGTCAAGAAGACCATTGACGGCCTTTCCGGGGAGGCACGCAATGGCATCGTCAGGCATGCGCGCGATGATCAGGCCCTGATGGCCACCGTGGTCGGTGGCGGCACCACGATAGGCAGCAAGCTTGTACTCAACATGCGTCAAGCCATCGTTCAGGAACTGACGCAGCTGAGCGCTTCCTCCCGACGCGACTGACGCCCCCGAACGCTCATCTGATCAATAGATCCTCGGCCGTCTTCCCGGCGGCCAGGGCGTCCTTGAACCAGTTGGGGCGCTTGCCGACGCCGGTCCAGGTGCGGCCGGCGCCGTCGTGGTATTTCGGGGTGCCGCCGCCGCGCGCGGCCTTGCGCGCGGGCGCGCCGGCCTTGGCAGTTCTGGCCGTGCGGCGCGTGCCGCGCGGCTTGGCGCCAGCGCTGCCGAACAGCTCCTCGGGCGTCAGCCCGTAATGCTCGATGGCTTCGCGGATCCGGGCGACGACGCCCGAGATCTCCTTGGCGCGCAGCGCCTGGGCTTCCTTCTGAAGTTTTTCGATCTGGGACAGGACTTGCTTCAACGACTTGGCCATTCAACGGCTCCATTCGAGTGATTCGACAACGGGCATTCGCCTCTGTATCGCTGGCCTCCCGGCCGCGACTGTAGCGCTTGGTACACGGCGATGCGGAAACGACACAGCGAATACCTTGCATGCGGGAGCGATTCGACTGATTGCGGTAGGCGATTCCTGGACGAACACTTCTATCGAGGAGTCATTTCGGCCGTCATTTGCGCATTCATTGCGCTTGAGCAAGAACGCCGCCGAGGACCCGAATCGCCCGGCGCGCGCAGTGGGCCGCCTTCGTAGAGTGGCAGGCCGCCCGCGCAATGCCGCGCTGGCGAACTCACTGGACGGAGTGCCGCGATGGCTCATTCCCCGTATCCGATCAACACGCCGACCTATCTGCGACTGCGCGACCAGATCCGCACCGACATCGAGGACGGCTGCTGGCGGCTCGGCCAGCACTTGACGCTGCACGAGCTGAGCGCGCATTACCAGGTCAGCAACGTGCCGGTGCGCGAGGCGCTGCTGCAGCTGCAGGGCGACGGCATGGTGGACATGCGGATGAACAAGGGGGCGGTGGTGCGCGAGGTGGATGCGCGATTCGTCGAGGAGTACTTCGATGTGCGCGAGGCCCTGCAGGCCATGCTGGTGACGCAGGCCTGCCGCATGCAGAAGCGGCTGTCCACGGCCGCGCTGACGCGCGCGCGGACGCTGCTGCCCCCGGTCGAGGAAGCAGCGCGCGCGGGCCAGGTCGGCGAGCTGCTCGCGGCGGACGAGGCGCTGCAGCACCAGCTCGGCCGGTTGGCGGACAACGGCCAGGCCTTCGACATGCAGGCCTCGCGCGGGCGGCTGCTGGAGGCGTTCCGGCGAGCGCGGCTGCCCCTGTGGGCGGCGGAACTCGAGGTCCTGCCGGTGGAGGGCCGGGCGATGCTGCAGGCGGTCGCGCAGGGCGATCCGCAGATGGGCGCCGAGGCGGTCCGCCGTCATATCGCCGCGCTGCGGACCTATGCGCTGCGGCTGTTGAAGCTGCCGGAGATCCCGGGCCGGGGCGGCGCGGCGGCCGCGGCCGAGACTCCCGACGCTTGAGCGCGGCTCACAGCGGCAGCGAGCTCGCCTTCAAGCAGCGCAGCACGAAGCTGGACTTGCTGTGCCGGACGCCAGGGATCTTGTAGAGCTTCTCCCGAAGCAGGCGCTCGTAGTCACGGGTGTCGCGCACGGACAGGCGCAGCACGTAGTCGTAGTCGCCGGAGACGAGATAGGCGTCGATGACCTCGGGAATCGCCTCGAGGTGGCGCGCGAACTCGGCCATCGCCGCATCGGTGTGCTTGTTCAGCGTGAGCTGGACGATGAGTTGCTCGGGCCGGCCGATCTTCTCGGCGTTGACGCGGACGGTGTAGCCCTCGATGACGCCGGACTCTTCCAGCCGCTTGATGCGCGTCCAGCAGGGCGAGGTGGTCAGGCCGACCTCTTCGCTGATCTCCTGAAGGCTTGCTCGCGCATTGCGCTGGAGCGCGCGCAGGATGGCGCGGTCGAACTTGTCGAGCTTGATTTGCTGTTCCATCGAGATCCAACAGGAAGATTTGCTGCGGAGGCGATTCTAGGAGGCAGGAACGGCAACCCTTTCCGAGGGGCTGCCGGGATACTGGTTCGCATGAATGCACTGACCGAGGGCGCCGCGCTGGGCGCTATGAACGCGGTGGCCGGCGAGCCCCGCAATGGCGCGCAGACGCTGCTCGACACGCTGGTGGCCTGCGGCGTGGACACGATGTTCGGCTATCCGGGCGGCGCGGTGCTGCCGCTGTACGACGCGCTGCATGGCGAGCCGCGGCTGCGCCACATCCTGGTCCGTCACGAGCAGGCGGCGGTGCACGCGGCCGAAGGCTACGCGCGCAGCACCGGGCGGCTGGGCGTGGTGCTGGTGACCTCGGGGCCGGGGATGAGCAACACGACGACGGGGCTGCTCGATGCGATGTGCGACTCGGTCCCGGTGCTGTGCATCAGCGGGCAGGTGAACAGCGCGTCGATTGGCACGGACGCGTTCCAGGAGTGCGATGCGCTGGGGATCTCGCGGCCAGTGACGAAGTGGAATGCGCAACTGCGGCCGGGCGGGAATGTGGCGGCGATGGTCCGCAAGGCGGTGGAGGCCGCGCGAGGCGGCCGGCCGGGGCCGGTGCTGCTGGATGTGCCGAAGGACGTGCAACTGGCGCCGGCTCCGAGACGACGGCCGGATCCGCGGCGCGAGCGCGTGGCGGCGCCGGTGGCGGGCGTCGTCGGCGCCGGATCGATCGAGCAGGCCGCGGACTGGATCGCGGCGGCGCGGCGGCCGGTGTTCTACGGTGGCGGTGGATTGATCAACGCGGGCGATGAGGCGTGCACGGCGTTTTCCGCCATCGTGGCTGCAAGCGGCGCGCCCTGCACCCTGACGCTGATGGGACTGGGCGCGCTGCCGACGTCATCGCCGCAGTGGCTGGGGATGCTGGGCATGCACGGCACGCTGGAGGCCAATCTCGCGATGCATCACGCGGATCTGATCGTGTGCGCGGGGGCGCGATTCGACGATCGCGTGACGGGCCGGCTGGACAGCTTCGCGCCGGGGGCGCGGGTGATTCATGTGGACATCGATGCGGCGTCGATCGACAAGGTGCGCCGCGCCGATCTCGCGCTGTGCGGCGACGCGCGCGCGGTGCTGCCGCGGCTGAGGCGGGCGCTCGAGCGGCGCGCGATGGCGGCGGAGCGGCTCGCCGAGTGGTGGGAGCGGATCGAGGGCTGGCGGGCGCAGCGCTCGCTGGCGTTCGAGGACACGCCCGAAGTGATCGCGCCGCAGGCCCTGATGGCGCGGCTGCGGGAGCAGCTCGCGGGCCGCGATGCGATCGTGTCGACGGACGTCGGGCAGCATCAGATGTGGGCGGCGCAACACCTGGCCTTCGAGCGGCCGCGGCGCTGGCTGACCTCGGGGGGCGCGGGGACGATGGGCTATGGCTTGCCGGCGGCGATCGGGGCGCAGGTGGCGCATCCGGGGCGGCTGGTGGTGTGCGTGAGCGGGGACGCGTCGATCCTGATGAACCTGCAGGAGATGGCGACGGCGCGGCAGCATCGCGCGGGGGTGAAGGTCGTGCTGTGCAACAACGGCCACATGGGCATGGTGCGTCAGTGGCAGGAGCTGCACCACGGCGAGCGCTACAGCCACAGCTACAACGCGTGCATGCCGGACTTCGTCGCGGTGGCGAAGGGTTTCGGCTGGGAGGCGGCGCGGGTCACGCGGCGGGAGGAGCTCGATGCGGCGCTGGCCGCGTGCCTGGCGAGCGAAGGGCCGTATTTCCTCGACGTGGCCGTCGCGCCGGTGGAAAACTGCTTTCCGATGATCCCGGCGGGGAGGGGGCATCAGGAGGTGATGCTCGCGGCGCGGACGGCCTGAGGCCCGTGGCGACGCGTCATTTGCCGTGCCGGATCAAGTCGCCCATTCCTTGAATCGCCGTTGGCATTCTTCCGAAGGGAACCGGGCACCTGCAGTCAGCATCCGTTGAAGGGCCGCCGCGAGCGCTCCTTCATTGACGACGCCATGTGCCAGCAATTGATCGAGCAGCCACAGCGCGCCGTGCACCGCCATGCCGTCCTTCTGGGCTTGCCTGCGCAGCCGGCCATCTCCGGTCAGCAAGGGCAAGCCGGACTGCCGCGCAAGGTAATAGCAGGAAACGTCCGCCAGAGAGCTGTTGTTGTGCTCGGCGGTGAGGTGTGTGAGGTCAGCGATGGCATCGCTGCCAAGCGATTCGACGATCAGACCGCGCCGGGTCAGTTCTTCATGGGCAAGGTCTTGCAGTTCGTGCAGGACAAAGTCGGTGCTGCAGAAGTGGAACGGGAGGCGGAAGAGGTCGTCCAGAAGATCAGCGTTCCGGAAATCAATCCAGATGTTGGTATCGCTGACGTAGACCCGCTGCATTCATGCTCCCGCCAGCGCTGAGAGAGCGGGCTCGAGCGTGTCCAGCGGGCGTTGCAGGAACTCGGCGGCGCGGGACGGGGTGAAAAGGCCTTCGGCCAGCCCCCAGAACACGAGCGACTCGAAACGCCGCGGTTGCTCGGGCAACAGCGCCTCTGGCTCTGCGGTGCGCCAGCCAGCCTGCGAGAACTGGATGACCGCTGCCTTGTAGCCGGCCTCATGCAGCAAGCCCAGATCCTTCAGGCGCCGCAGTGCGACCTGCATCGAGATCCCGTAGCGCCGCTTCGCATTCAGAAGTTCCGCGGGATGGACACGCGACCGGCGGTGACTGCCGAAGTCGAGCAGCACCTGCGCTCCGGGGTAGAGAAACGCGCCGGCGAAGCGATGACAGCATCGCTCCTTGTCGGCCTCGGACATGTCCTCGGGCAAGGCCATCACCCAATGGCCGAGCTCATGCGCCGCCGTGAAGCGCATGCGCTCGCCAGGCCGCGCGGTATTGAGCGCGATCAGCACATGCTCGTGGTCTTCCGTGGCAGCGCATGCACCGTCGAAGTCATTTTGCGCATCGAGCAGCGCCACCTTGATGCCACGTTCTTCCAGCAACTGCGTCAGGTTCGCGATGGCGTCGCCGCCGATGCCCCAGGCACGACGCAGGCGCTCCGCAGCGCTCTCCGCCGCTTCGAAGGACTCGACCGGAAGGATCTCGGGGGCCGTCGGGGCGATGCGGACATTGACGGCGTCGAAGCAGCGCTCCAGGCCGATATAGCGTTCGAGGTGGTCCCGCATCTGCTCTTCCACCTGCCGCTGCCGGTACTTCGGCATGCGGGCCAGCTTGCGGAACTCCAGCGGAGACAAGCTCACCGCTTCGGCGCGGAAGAAGTATTCGGGGCGGACTCCCAGGGCCTTGGAGAACTGGAGGAGCCGCGTCGAGTTCGGGATCGCATCGCCCCGTTCGAACTTGCTCAGTGCCTGCTTGGTGATGTCACCGACGGCCTGGGCCAGTTCATCGAGGCTGAGCCCCTTCAAGACGCGGGCCCGCCGGAGTCGGTCGTGGATCATCGCGTGCTCCTTGGTTGACGGAAATTCTATTCCTGATCATTTCGTCAACCAACGACCGATCCAAGTAGCGTGTCACTGCAGCAGCTCGGCCAGCGACGGATCCACACCGGGCGGCGGTGCGCTGCAGTCGCTGCCGATCCACTTGTGGACCGAGGTCGATTCATAGGTGATGGGCATGCCTTGCGCGGTCGTGCCCTTGAAGCTCACCTTGACCGTGGCGCTGGACTTGTCGGTGACCTGGTAGGAGCCGTTGCCCGTGCCGCTGGCAGTCGCGCTCTTGCAGCTCATCGTGAAGGTGCCACTGGTGGCGTCGCTGGGCTTCACCTGGGTGCTGCACTCGTCAACGCTCTGCGGCTTGGGCAGCGTGAACTCGGCGCTCTGCTGGCAGTCCAGGTGCGGGCTGCCGCCGGGGGGCAGGCCGACCTTGGCCATCGCGGCAGCGAGGCTGCTCTTCTGCTGCGGCGTCAGGGCGCCCTGGATGTCGAAGATGGTCGGCAGCTTCTTGCCGTTGAGCGTGTTGACGCTCGCGCTCGCCCATAGGCCGGGCTTGACGCTGATTGACTGCGCCTGAGCAGGCACGGCCGACAGGCCCAGGGTCAGGGCCAGCGCCGCGAAGACTGGAGCGGAACGGAAGGCGGATGCGCGCATGCGGGTCTCGTGGAAGTGGGGAGGACGAGGCGCAGTCTAAGGAGCCGCTTTTTCCCCCGTCGAGGGGCGATGCCCCCTCCAAAGGGGGCGCGCATGACCGAGGTCATGTCGGACGCTGTCGGCGAACATGCGAGACCCTTCTCCATGGAACCGACGCCATGACCCAGTCCGCCAAAGGCACGTTCGACGTGCAGCTCACCCCCGCGCCCGCCGCGAATGACGCCTGCCCGATTGGGCGCACGGCCATCGTCAAGCAGTTCCACGGCGATCTGGAAGGGAGCAGCCTCGGCGAGATGCTGGCCTTCAGGACGGCGGTGCCGGGCTCGGCCGGCTACGTGGCGATGGAGCAGGTGCAAGCCCGGCTCGCGGGCCGCGAGGGCAGCTTCGTGCTGATGCACGCCGGGGAGATGAACCGCGGACAGCCGCGATTGGCGGTGCAGGTGGTGCCGGATTCAGGAACCGGCGGGCTCGAAGGGATCAGCGGGACGTTGACGATCGATATCCGGGACGGGATTCACTTCTACGAGCTGAGCTACGAGCTGAAGTGAAGCCTTGCAGGCGGACCGATCGGACCAATTCTCGAGGGTTCGATGAACCCGGGAAGAGTCTTCAGAAGGGTTTACGCCTAAGGTGGACTCCGCTATTGCGCTACACTGCGCGCCTAAGTGGATTGGGGGTTCCTGGTCGGCGCTACAGCCTCGGTGGGTTCATCGGGGCTTTTCGCTTTCTGGGGTGGGTAGATCACCAAGCCCACATTCTCGAATCCGATACCGACCTTGCTTCGTCCGCCATCGCAAAAAAACTTTTGCCTGAGCACATCGAACGCCTGATTCGGCTGCGCCGGCCGCATGTAGTTGATCCCGACCGGTCGGGCCACCAAGTCGGCCAACTGAAGACCCGCCAAGTTGGTTTTCTTGTCCGCGAACACGACGTTGAAGGGAAGCGCTCGTCCTTGGCTGTCTTCGCCATCGCAAATGCGGCGAAATTCCAGCTCCAACTCACGGTCTTCTTTCCCCGGCACTCGACGATGACATGCGTCAGCAGGTTCTGCTGACCTTTCTCTGCAAGAAAGTCATGGAGTCGCTGCAAGCAAACGTCGAGTGCGATGTGGTACGGATTGGAGATTTCTCCATCGAGACGGCTCAATCGATTCTTGTCCACGACGCATGCAATCAAGATGAAGTTGCTCTTCACCATGATGTCCGAGAGCCAAGCCAGAAATTCTTCGCGACGAGGCAGATGGCTCAAGAAGGCGAAATCGCCTCGCTGCTTGCGAATGTCGGTCTCGTGAAGGACGACGCTGTCGTGGCCGAAGTAGTTGAACTTGAGCTTCTCGATCGCGGGAATGATCTTTTCACTGTAGTGCCGCTTGTGGAATATGCATAGGGCCAACACGAAGACCGGATATCCAGCATCGATACTCGCAAGCGAGTGATCACCGCTTTCATCCACATACACCACGAAATCGCTGAAGCGCCGGTCTCCGGCCACCGTTGCGGCAGCCTCGACTGGCATTGGCTCTGCCGACTCGAAAAGCGAATACTGCGTGCCGCGCGTCGCCATTCAAAACACCTCGCTCAGGGTGATGGTTGGACGACTACAGAGCGGGTTTCCCGGACATCCATCCGACGTGGTCATGTGGCGCGACATGATTGTTGAAAACCAAGCCGTTGTTTCATAAGGGAAATTTCAGCTTTCCTGTCACAACATCGCCGCTTCGTTGACAGAGTTAGTGAAGAGCTCGCTCTGCCGCGACACGATTATTGAAGAGTTCTGCACGGGCATTTTTGGCAGGGTCCAGACCATCCGTTCTTGCAACTCCAACGTGCATCCTAGCGATGTCTGGGCGGGTCCGTCGTCGGTGCGCGGTCGCCGATCGTTGGCGGAGGCGGGGCGGGTTCAGCGGCCGGACTTCGGCACGCGCTTGCTTACGCCTGCCTTGGCGGGTCGCGCGGCAGGCTTCGACCGGCGTCAACTAGGCGGACGTGGCCTTGAGCGGGCCGATCAAGCCACGCAAAGTTCGTGAAGGTTTGGCGAGGGGGTCAGCAACTTCGCAGGCTCCCCGGCGGCACACCCAGAAGCAGCGCTATCGAGCCCGCGGTTCCCATAGGAGCGGCCATGGCTCAACTGGTCTGTGCCTCATGCGCCCAGGAGTTCACGGTTCGACCGCAGACGCCGCGGCAGACCTTCTGCCCGGCCCCCGAATGTCAACGCGAGCGGCGCCGGCGCTGGACGCGTTCCAAGCTCGCCGCCGACCCGGACTACCGGGCCAACCAGCTGGCGGCCCAGCGGGCGTGGCACGACCGGCACCCAGAGTACTGGCAAACCTACCGCGGCCGAAAGCGCGCCGAAGCCGCTCCGGCGTCACCGCAGCTGACGCGTGCAACAAGTGACGCGTCAATTTGCGGCGCGGACCCGCGCACCGGCCGCTGCTGGCTGCAGATCCTGACCCACGGCCCAGAGGGAACGCCGCAGGCGTGGCGGGTCGAGATGACGCTGACGCGTCCGCCGGCCTGCAAACATGAACGCGTGCAAACAGAGGACTCGTGGATGCCGGCCGCGCCACCGCCTAATGTCCCGCTGCACGGCTTCGAAATCCCGGTGAGCGTTCGGCGGGACGCCTGATCTGTCTCTCGGCTCGGGGGCGTGCGCAGCGCTCAAGGAGCGGAGACGGACATGCAGCGAGAAGACCAACAGCCCGGCGAAGACCCACCCAGCGCTTTCCGCGCTGCCGAGTACGTCCGCATGTCCACGGAGCACCAGCAGTACTCGACCCAGAACCAGGCCGACAAGATCCGCGAATACGCCGAGCGGCGCGGCATCCGCATCATCCGGACCTACGCCGACGAGGGCAAAAGCGGTCTGCGCATCGACGGCCGCGAGGCGCTGCAGGCCCTGCTGCGCGACGTCGAGTCCGGCAACGCGGATTTCAACGTCATCCTGGTCTACGACGTGAGCCGCTGGGGGCGCTTTCAGGACGCCGACGAGAGCGCGTACTACGAGTACGTCTGCCGGCGCGCCGGCATCCAGGTCTGCTACTGCGCCGAGCAGTTCGAGAACGATGGCTCGCCGGTGTCGACCATCGTCAAGGGCGTCAAGCGCGCCATGGCCGGCGAGTACAGCCGCGAGCTGTCGGCCAAGGTGTTCGCGGGCCAGTGCCGGCTGATCGAGATGGGCTTCCGGCAAGGCGGCCCGGCGGGCTTCGGGCTGCGGCGCGTGCTCGTCGACCAGGCCGGCATCGTCAAGAGCGAGCTCTCGCGTGGCGAGCACAAGAGCCTTCAGACCGACCGCGTGATCCTCACGCCCGGGCCGGATCGGGAGATCCGCATCGTGCGCGACATCTACCGCTGGTTCACCGACGAAGGGCTGCACGAGATCGAGATCGCCAAGCGGCTCAATGACCAGGGCGTCGTGACCGATCTCGGCCGCAGTTGGACCCGCGCCACCGTGCGCGAGATCCTGACGAACGAGAAGTACATCGGCAACAACGTCTACAACCGCATCTCGTTCAAGCTCAAGAAACTGCGCGTCATCAACGGGCCGGACATGTGGATCCGCAAGGACTGCGCCTTCGAGGCGGTCGTGTCGCAGGAGGCCTTCTACACGGCGCAGGGAATCATCCGGGCGCGTGCCCGCCGGTTCAGCGACGAGGAGCTGATCGAGAAGCTGCGCGGTCTCTACCAGCGGCGCGGCTTCCTCTCCAGCCTCATCATCGACGAGGCCGAAGGCATGCCGTCGGCGGCGGCATACATCCACCGCTTCGGCAGCCTTATCCGTGCGTACAAGACGGTCGGCTTCACACCCGACCGGGACTACCAGTTCCTGGAGGTCAACAAGTTCCTCCGCCGCATGCACCCCGAGCTCGTCGCGAACACCGAGCGCGCGATCGAAAACCTGGGCGGCACAGTGCAGCGCGATCCGGCGACCGACCTGCTGGAGGTCAACCGCGAATTCAGCGTGTCGGTGGTCCTGTCGCGATGCCAGAGCCACGACGACGGTCGGCGGCGCTGGAAGGTTCGCTTCGACACCAGCCTGCAGCCGGACATCACCGTGGCCGTCCGGCTCGCGCCGGGCAACGAGGCGATCCACGACTACTACCTGCTGCCGAGGCTGGACTTTGGCCTGCCGCGCATCAGCCTGGCTGACCACAACGGTATCGAGTTCGAGAGCTACCGCTTCGACACGCTGGACTACCTCCACCACATGGCCGAGCGCGCCCGGCTGCGGAGGGCGGCATGAGCCGGGAACATCCGCCCGGCGAGCTGCAGATGATCCAGATCGAGCGGATCCGGGTGCTCAATCCCAGGGACCGCAATACCCAGGTCTTCGAGGAGATCGTCGGCAACATCAAGGCGCTGGGTCTCAAGAAGCCCGTGACCGTCACGCCGCGCACCGATGCGAGCGGGCCGTACTTTCTGCTGATCTGCGGCGAGGGCCGGCTGAAGGCGTTCAAGGCGCTCGGGCAGACCGAGATCCCAGCGATGGTCGTGCACGTCGGCGACGAAGACGCCTTCATCATGAGTTTGGCCGAGAACATCGCCAGGCGACAGGGCCGGCCGCTGGAGCTGTTGGCCGGCATCGACCAGCTGAAGAAGCAGGGCTACGACCGGCGCGAGATCGCCAAGAAAACTGGCTTGAGCCCTGAGTACGTCTACGGCATCCTGCAGCTGCTCGAGAACGGCGAGGAGCGGCTGCTGGTCGCTGTCGAGCGCGGACACATCCCGCTGAACGCTGCCCTCACCATCGCAGGCGCCGGCTCCAACGACAAGGACATCCAGGCCGCACTGCAGGAGGCCTACGAGACCGGGCAGCTCCGCGGCAGCCAGCTGCTGCAGGCGCGCAAGATCATCGAGCGCCGCCGGACGCTGGGGCGGTCCGCGGCCAGGAACGCGCCGCGCAAGGCGACCAACGTCACGTCGGCGAGCCTGATCCGCACCTACCAGCAGGAGGTGGACCGACAGCGGCTAATGGTGCGCAAGGCGGAGCTCGTGCAGCACCGGCTGCTTTTCGTGACGGAGGCCCTGCGCCAGCTGCTGACCGATGAGGACTTCAGCAACCTGCTGCGCGCCGAAGGCCTCGACACCCTGCCCAAGTATCTGAACGACCGTGTCTGGCCGTTGGGGAGAGCCGCATGAGCAATCCGCTGCTGGGCTTCGTGCCCGATCCGCTGACCGTTCCCTTCGACAAGCTGCTGCCGTCGAAGAAGCTGCCCCTCGGTCTTGAAGGCCAAAAGAAGTACCTGCAAATCAAGGCGTCGATTGAGTCCATCGGGCTGATCGAGCCGCTTACGATCGGCGCCGTGGACAAGGCCTCTGGCATGCACGTGCTGCGAGACGGCCACGTCCGCGTCCACGCGATGAAGGAGCTGGGCTTTCACGACGCCCCATGCCTGATCGCGCTCGACGACGAGAGCTACACGTACAACAACCGGGTCAACCGCCTGTCGACCATCCAGGAGCACATGATGATCCGCCGCGCCGTCGAGCGCGGCGTCACGCCGGAGCGCATCGCCAACGACCTGAAGGTCGACATCAGCCACATCCAGAAGAAGCTCAACCTGCTCGACGGCATCTGCGCCGAGGCGGCCGGCCTGCTGAAGGATCAGCGCTTCTCCCCCAACCTCGGCGCGGTGCTGCGCAAGATGAAGCCGACGCGGCAGATCGAGTGCGTCGAGCTGATGGTGGCCGCCAACAACGTGACCACGGCCTACGCCAACGCGCTGCTGGCCGCGACACCGGCCGGCATGCTGGTCAGCGAGCGCAAGCCGCGCAAGATGTCCGGCGTCAGCGCCGAGCAGATGGCGAAGATGGAGAAGGAGATGGGCAACCTTCAGGGGCAGTACAAGTCCATCGAGCACTCCTACGGTCAAGACGTCCTGAACCTGGTGCTGGCCAAGGGCTACCTGAAGAACCTGCTCGACAACCAGGCGATCTTCCGGTTCCTGTCGATGCGCCAGCCCGACGTGCTGCGCGAGTTCTCCAACCTCGTCGAGGTCGAGACGCTGGACAAGTGATGGAAGAGCCGAGCCGGAGCTCGCTGCAGGCCGCGCAGGCCGACGCGCTGCTCCGATGGTCAAACGACGATGGCGACGCAGCGAGGTCTCCACCGGTGCCGGACCCGGCTTGCTTCTACGGCCTGGTCGGCGAAGTGGCCAGGGAGGGCAGCGAGGGAACCGAGACCAGCCCCATCGCGATCGCGGGGAACTTCATCACATATCTGTCCTGCGGCATCGGGCGCATGCCGCACCTCGCGGTGGGCAACACGAGTCACCACGCCCGGCTGTTCTGTCTGCACGTCGGGCGGTCGGGGCGCGGTCGCAAGGGCGACGCGGTTGCGCTGGTGTCGCGCATCGACGAGGCGGTGCGAGCCAACGGCAATGGTTTGGCGCCGCAGATCCATCGTGGTGGTCTGTCCAGCCGGGAGGGGCTGGCTGCGCTCATCCACGACGGCTACGGCGTTGGGCGGCAGCAGGTTCCGGCGATCGAGGACAAGCGGCTGTGGGTCATCGAGTCGGAGTTCGCCAACGTGCTGCAGCAGAGCCGCCGCGGCGGCAATACGCTATCCGCTGCGCTGCGCGACTGCTGGGACGGCGTGGACCTGAAGCCGGCCACCAAGAGCAACTGCGTTCACGCGACAAAGCCGCACGTGTGCCTCAGCGGGGCGATATCGCCGACGGAGTTGCTCAGCCTGACGCAGCGGAGGGATCTGCTCAACGGGTTCGTCAACCGGTTCCTGATGGTCTGGGGCGAGCGCACGCAGATCGCGCCGTTTCCGCGGAGGGCGTCGCAGGCGCGGGTCGAGGCGCTGGCGGCGGAGGTGGCCGAGATGTTTCAGTTCACACGGCGCCGGGAGGGCGATGCACAGGAGACCGTCTTGATGTCGATGGCCGACCAGGCGCGCAAGCGCTACGCGCAGCTCTACCGGTCGGAGCTCAACCAGCTTGCCGGCGACGCCCTGGTGGATAGCCTGCTGGAGCGGCGTGCGCCGATGCTTTTGCGTCTGGCGATGGTGTTCGCGCTGACCGATCGGCAGTGGCTCATCGAGGAGCAGCACATCGAAGCCGCCGCAGCTTGGGTCAGGTATACAACGGACTCAGCCTGCTTCGTGTTCTCCGCCACGCGCAACCGCACCCTCTCTGCGGGGGTCGAGAAGGCGGCGGAGCGCATCTCTCAGTACCTTGCGACGCACGGCGCCGCCTCGCGAGAGCAGCTGATGGTTGACTGCTTTGGTCGCCACCAGTCGGCAGCGGTCGTCGACGCGGCGCTGGCCCATCTGGTGACCAGCCTGCCAGCTCGCTTCAGCGTCGAGCAGCACCCGCGAGCTCATCGGCATCCCGGCCGACAACTGACCGTCTACCGATTGGCTGGCGGCGAAGTTTGCCGATAGTTCGCAACCCAACTTCGCCCCGCAAGTCGTTGTCGCTGCACTAACTTCGCCAACTTCGCTAACTTCGCTAACGCGTTCACTGATTGCCCACCGCGCTCACATGTCACAGAATGTGTCTGCCGGCCGCGGGCTGCAGCGGCGATATGGGAGAAGACTGAGTGAAATTCGAATACTGGAAAAGCTCGTCAAACAGCAACTGGTACTGGCATCTGAAGGCCTCCAACGGCCTGATCATTGCCACTGGTGAGGGCTACGTGAACAAGGCGGATTGCGTGCACGTGATCAATCTCATCAAGGGTCACGCGTCGACTGCCACGGTGGTGGAAATCTAGCGGGCAAGGCGGCTTACGAGGTCCGCAGCGACGTTTGCTGCCGCCTCCTGAGCCGCCTCTTCGAGGGTATCGCCCCGCCCCAACAGGCGCCCCTTCAACGTAAGCGTGTTGCGCAGGCTTTCCACCTTCAGTCGGGCGTCTTCATCATCGACCGCGAAGAACTGGAGCCCCCACGTCTGACCGGCATGGGTGTAGTGCAGCACATACTCTGAATTTGCGTCACGCATAACGACTCCTTTGACGGCGAGCCGCGGGCAATAGAGATTCCCGTGTCGACACGAGCCTGCCGCTCAGCAGCCTACGCCTGGGGACGCACGTCTTCTGCGCGCTGACGGACTGCTGAAACAGGTCTTGGAGCGCGCGCCACCAAGCCGCATCCTGGCCGAGCCGCGCCGTCTTAATGCTGGACCGACTGCTCTGCGCCGCTTTGCGTGGTGACGGCCTGCGCATCCTCTGCGCAGGGGCTGCCGTCTTGCTCGAGCCATCTGATGGCACCGGCAATATCAGAGTAGAAAACCCGGTGATCGCTATGACCGAATGCGAGCCTGGCCATGTATGCCAAGTGAGTGTTCGGCACAACGATGGCCCGCCTCAGCCCAACACCCCCCACACCTTCGTCCAGCCGGACCTGGGAGAGGGCGACGTCGGGGCTGAGGACTTGCGCTTCAAGCAGGTCATACAGGACGCAGCGGATGCCCGTGTCAGCAATGATGGCGAGGACCTTCGACTGACACGACCGCAGAACTTCCTCGGTCGCGTCACCACGAATCCTCGCAACCACCAACTTGCCTACCGGCTCGACCCAAAGCGCCTGATTCACTGCGTTGCCCCAAGAAGCTGGCGCAGTTGCTATCAGTTTTCGCTGCGCTCTTTCGGGCGAGAGTCTGGCCTTCGCGAGCCCCAATGACAGTAGGACGTCGCCCCGATCTGGTGGCGCTGTGACGAGGAGGCGACTCTCGTGAGCTGCTCGCCGGCACTCCGTGAACAGAAGTGCCGACTCAACCCAGCGCACGTCTTCACAAATTTGCGGATTCGTGTACATTCAGGTGAAATTGAGCCCACTGCCCCAGATCAGCACCAGGAGACCCCATGAAGCTCACACCCTTCGGCGAGAAGGTGCGCCACCTTCGAATGCGCTATGACGCGTCCTTGAAGACGATGGCCGACGCCATGAGCATCAGCTCTTCCTACCTCAGCGGCATCGAGTACGGCGAACGGCGGCTGACCGACCAGCACATCGAGGCCGCCCTCGACTTCTTCCGGCCGAATGCGACTTCGCAGGAGCTCGACCAGTTGCTGGAAGCCGGACACGCCTCCAAGGACGTCGTCGTGATGGACACGCTCAGCCCCGATGCGCGAGGGTTGGTCGCCGCGTTCGCGCGCCGGTTGCAAGAGGGTGACACGCCGACGCCCGAGATCCGCGCGTGGGTCAAGAAGAAAGGCGGTGCGAAATGACCACGCTTGGAACAACTGCGCGCGGGGCGCGAACCCCGTCGGGCATGAAGGTCGCCGGCATGAGCTACGACAAGCTCGAGGAGGTGGCTCGTAACCTCCGCCCCCTTTTGCCGAAGGCGGCACGGCGAGGACGTTCGGACGCCGCGATCGACTGCCTGCGCGTCCTCGAGCACACGTTGCCCAAGGCCGGCTACAACTACATGTACGAGGAGGTCTCGGAGCTGCGGGACTGCGCCGCCTTCACCATCCCGGAACGCCACATCGTCGTGGTGCGCGAGGACGTGTACGAGGGCCTGTTCACCGACGATGTGTTCTCTCGCAGCACCGTCGTGCACGAGCTGTCTCACATCGTGCTGGACCACGCCGTGACGCTGCACCGCGGCGCGGTCCTCGGCAAGCACGAGTTCTTCGAAGACTCCGAGTGGCAGGCCAAGGCGCTTACCGCCGCCGTCATGATGCCCATCGAGATCTGCGCTCAGGCCCGCTCTGCCCACGAGCTTGCGCAGCTCTGCGGCACCAGCGCCCGGGCAGCCGGCTACCGGATCGAGAACCTCGTCAAGCGGGGAATCATTCCGGAGAAGCGCGAGAGGGGGCTGTTCGACGATCTGCGCTAAGAAGAAAGCCCACGAAACGGTCCAACGTTTCGCGGGCTCTCGGGTGGGGTGAATCAGGGTCTACCTCATCCACCTGGTCCACATGTCAATGTCTTGGGGAAGACGTCGGCAAGTGTAGTCGCACTGCGAAACCGGGGACAAGCCAAAACCCTGCCACCTTCTTCACAGGAGGTAAGCATGGCTTACGCACGCGTGAGGAGCGTCTTTGTGACGGCCTATCGCCGCTTCCGGTTCGGGAAGTGGGAGTCGGTCTGTCAGCACTGGCGCTCGCATCCAGGCCAGCTGGTGCTGTTCAGCTAACCAGCTTCACGCCACAGGTGGTCGCCCACGGGCGGCCACCTCCCGCATCGCTCACCTCGCGAGAGGTGGTCGCGCACGACTTCACTTTCTTCATCATGCCGACGATCAACAAATCCGATCTCCTCTTCCAGGACTACAGCTGGACCAGCTTCCGCCACGACGACCCGCGGATGACCGGTGAACCGGACGCCACGCTGCTCAACCGCCACGAAGGGTATGAAATCCTGTACTTCATCAACCGCTTCTGCGACGGCCACAGCTGGACGCCGAACCCGCCGAACAAGGCGACGGGACAGAAGGCGGAGCGGCTGATCCGGCAGCACCTGCCCGGCCACATCCGCTCCAGGCAAGCGATCGACCAGTGGCTCGTCCACAACTGGTCGCAGTACCCCTAAGCGTCCCATGCCCCTTCGGGGCAGCCCCTGACGACCTGCAACAGGCTCGGCGAAACGCCGCGCCGGCGCGAGCCTGCGACCACGACTTTCAGCGGCGGCTTCGCGTTGCCACCATCACGGAGTAGTTATGCAAATTGGAGAACTGAGTTCGATCGTCCAAGCCTTGGTGACATGGCTGATCTCGAAATGGGAAGTCATTGCCGGCAGCCTTGGTGCCATCGGTCTGATTCTTTGGGCCTGCGCACGCACGGGTTCGACGCACGTGCTGCACAAGCGCCTGTGGCGGCTGCTTTTCGGCAAGCAGGAGATCAACTCGCCCGTTCTTTCACAGCTTCTTGGAGAACGAGACGATCTGATGGTCGTCAGGAATTTCCTCGGCCTGAAACGGCTCCCCACCGCCGCGGCTGCCGAACGTCTTGCCGCCTGGTTGAAGAAGCTCGACGTGAACGTCGACCTGGTCGCTGCCGCAGGGCACCACTTCGATCTCGATGTACCCGGGTTCACGCAGCGACCGCCTGGCATCAAGGCCATCATGCTGCTGACGCTCGGCTCCATCGTCTTCCTCTATGGCGGCATCACAGTCGCCGGCTTGGGGGCGAGCACGCCACCCGTCGTTCAAGTCAAGGCCAGCAAGATCTGGTACGCCGTGACGGACCAGCAGGCCCGTCAGTTCCAGCTGCGGGGTGACCCTGCACCGGCCATCGAGTCCTCCAGTTGTGACGACAAGCCAGCCATCGCCCGCGCCACCGGCTACCCTGACCACGATGTTTCTGTGATGTGCGACCTGCTTGCCACCGAGAGCGGCAAAGCTGCTCGGCACGGCGCCCACGTTGGGCAGATTGCCTTGGCTGCGATCAGCGCAGCGGTATTGCTGTTTGCCGGCACCGTGCTCTTCCTCTCCATGCGGCGCGCGAGCAAGGCGAACGAACTCTACAAACTCATCGAGCGGAGAAAAGCTGATGGCCGAGCTGCTGATGAAGAGCGTTCGGCCCCACCGGTTGCTACCGAAGCTCAGAAGGAGAGCACGGACTCTCCGAGCAAAAGCTAGCTATCTGGAGACTCGTCGCTTATGGGCGAACCCGAATGCGCGTGTTGAGCTTTGTGCGCAGGCGTCACGGCCAGCGCGCGAGCATGCTCGGCGGCATGATGGGCCACTGCTGCAGCTCCACTCGCTACCCCGGAGATGTAGCTTACCGGCACGCCATGCACGAGCTGCTCGGACGCTTGAACGGATACCGGAGTGGGCTGCATGTGCAAATGCTACTCCTTGGCGTGAGCGGCTGCGCATTCCGGTAGACGTGAGCATCCAGTTCGGCACGAAGAGCACGCGATCGAGTGTTCATCAGCGCTGGCGGCTGCGGCGCGATCGGCAGCGATGCAGCGATTGCCGTCATCCGCGGCAAAGAGACAACTGCACGAGGCCTGGCGCAAAGCGGCCATTGGCACGGACGCAGCGCGCCAACGGCGCCGACCGCTGTCGCGGTGAAGCAGTCTTCCAGGCCTTCCGACAGCGCTCACCGCGTGAGGCAATGAGAAACAGCCGCTCCTTGAACAGACCGACGTACTTTCGACCCGCTACAGATTTCCGCCTCACCTGAATCGCCGCCCTGCAGCGGCCGTCAAAGTTGGCGCTTAGCCGCGACGGGCGGACTTGCTCCCTCTAGTTTAGTGTTCGCGGCGCCTGTCTCAGGATCGGTAGTCTCGCAATGAACTCGCTGCCACGGCCGCGGCCTTCGCTTCTGACCTCAACGGTTCCTCCGTGCAAGGAGACGATCTCCTTCACGAGGGCGAGGCCGATTCCCAGGCCATGCCCCCGCCCGGAGTCCGCGCCGTCAGCCTGCGTGAACATGTCAAAGATGCGAGGCTGAAGCTCCGGCCCAATACCGCAGCCGGTGTCCAGCACTTTGATCAGGAAGTGAGTTCCGTCGACGTTGACCAGCACCGACGCACGACCACCACGGGGAGTGAACTTGATCGCGTTGTTCAACAAGTTGGTGACAACCTGATGGATACGGCCACTGTCGACCTGTACTCGCACCATCACCGGCGGAAGAACGCTGAGAAGCTCGACGCTGGCGGCGACCGCAGACGGGCGACATGCTTCGATCGCCTCCTCCACCAACGGCTGCAACAGCACGTCTTCGTAGCGCAGATTCAACCGGCCTTCGCCCACTCGCGTCATGTCGACCAGATCCTCGACCAGTCTCTCGACGAACGCGACCTGCCGACGGATCACCTTCGCTGCCTGTTCGATCTGCTTGGGATCGACCGACAACGCAAGCAGTCTTGTGGCAAGGCCGATCGGCTGCAGCGGATTGCGCAACTCGTGCGCAATCGTCCCGATGAAGACCGTTTGATCGTGATGCTGTCGCTCCAGGCGCTGCACTTCGTTCTCGAGCCATTGAGTTCGAAGGCGTAGGTGGGTGGCATCACGAAACAGCTTGGCGAATCCAAGATGACGGCCGTGCTGACGCCTGGAGAAGGTCATGCCGCTGGCCCAGAAGGCCGATCCATCCTTGCGCGCGTGCCATCGCTCATCCTCAACGGCCCCCAGCATTGCTGCGGCATTGAGTTCGTGGCGATGCAGCTCCGCCCTCACGTCGTCGTCAACAAACAACATCGAGAAGCCGCGGTCCAGCACCTCCTCAGCCGAATAGCCGGTGATGCAGTAGCTCCCCTCGCTCCATCCGGTGATTCGCCCCAAGGGATCCAGCAGAACGATCCCATATTGGGTGATGTGCTTGGCAAAGCCATCCACGAGTTCACCGACCTCTTCAGCGTTCCATGCGCCATGCGCGGTGCGAAGCAGTGTCATATGTTCCAGTCCTCATGAGGGAGCAACTCCTCCAAGGCCTCGATCGACACGGGCTTCAGCAGCGTGTGGTCGAAGAGGTCGGCGGCGTCGCGCAAGCTCTGAGCCGAACCCGAGATCCCGATCAGCAACGCGTTGATGCTCGAGTCCCTTTTGATCGCCTGAGCGAGTCCGATACCTCCGATGCCTGGCATCTCGATGTCCGAGATCACTGCGTCTGGCGGGTCGTCCCGGATCAAGCAGAGCGCTTGCTCCCCCGATAGCGCCGTCCGCACGCTGAATCCGAGCCCCGCGAGCAGCAAGCCAAGCGACGTCGACATGTCAGGTACGTCGTCGACCACCAGGACGGACCGTGGAGGCGGTGGGATGGTCATCCGACTTCCTTGTTGAACGAGATACGCCGGCCCCCGGGCATGCCGCGACCCCGGCCATGCTCAGACTCCGAGCTGCCTTGGGAAAGACACGGAAAAGCACGTACTCCGAGCGCTTTCAAGCGGCCGCGATTGCCGCATCGATTGCCATCGAGACCGCCCGTATCACGGCCTCGCGCTCGGATTCGTCGTCTGCGCGGTAGGTGGAACCTTCCAGTTCGAAAACCCGCTCGGAGCGATTGATCGTTGCATTCCAAACCAGCAGTGCTCCGCTCGCGCTGAAGTCAACGCACGCCTTCGCCAGCCCTGTGGCGGAGGCGCTCACCCGACACTCGTGCCGGAAATCCACGGACTTGAAGAGTCGCATTGGTTGCTCCCTGTTTGTGACGTCGGCGTGCGGGATCAGCGGAACCTTGCGTTCAGCGCCTGACCGATCGACGACACGACGGTCTGGGATTCGGTCTCGCCTTGAGCTCTTTGAACGCATCCCGTCATCTCGAAGAACTGAGGCGCGATGTAGAAGGTGGCGCTCCAACTCAGGAACTTCCCGCTCGCGCCAAAGTCGGCACATACCCTGATGACGCGGCCGCTGACAGGCACCGTGTGCTTGAAGTCGACAGTCGTGAGTTGGTTCATCAGCGCCTTCCTCACGGCATTCCCGGCGGCACGGCGAGAGGTGGGGCGATGCTTCGATCGGGCGGGCGATGGGGCAACAGGCCATGACTTGACCGCGGCCGCCGATGATCGAATCCGATCATGGCAGCCAATCCTCGGAATGCCGCAGTGGGTCCAGCGCGTCACGGATCCGCTCGATCGTTCCGTGCTTCGGATCGTTGGGCAGGTCGATGAAGAGCGCGCGCCTCGGTGGGGCGTGACGCCGCCTGAAGATCAGTGTTCCCAGCTCGGAATGGGACGGGCAGACGTAGATGACATCGAAGGACGAAATCTGCAGCCCGCCAATGTGGGCAAGTCCGGCTTTGACGAACATGTCGCGCTTTCGAAAGAGCTCCCTGGCGGAGCGACCTGGTCGTCGTTGATGGCGGCCACGCAAGCTGGCCGACGCGACGC
>Ga0102591_1000895_pt1 | contig 47272 bp, 50 predicted proteins | sample AraplaCol_mCL_r2_2_FD_76860 | JGI IMG/M metagenome (GOLD analysis project Ga0102591, IMG submission 76860) | Arabidopsis root microbial communities from North Carolina, USA - plate scrape MF_Col_mCL_r2 (SPADES assembly) (version 2) | ecosystem: Host-associated > Plants > Roots > Endosphere... | reverse complement strand
AGATGAAGCCATGGATGACCGAAGCCATCGGCACGCAGAAGGTCGACTTGCCGTCGTCCGTCGACCATGCAGCCTTGGCGACCGGCGAGAAGTTTTCCATGCCGGAAAGGCTGGTGAGATCGACGAGCTGCTTCTTGTTGAAGAGTTCGAGCGAAGCGTCGAACGGACGGCAGGTGATGATGTCGCCTGCGGAACCGGCATCGAGCTTGGCATTCAGCGAAGCGTTGTATTCAGTCGGGGCGGTCGGCGAGAAGACGATCTTGATGCCCGGGTTCTTGGCTTCGAAAGCCGGGATGATCTTTTCCTGCCAGATCTGCAGGTCGTCGTTACGCCAGCTTTCGACGGTGAGCGTCACGTCGGCGGCATGAACGAGGCCGGCTGACGACAGCAGGCTGGAGGCAAGCAGCAAACTTTTTAGAGCAGTGTTTTTCATTTCCCTCTCCTGTTTTACGCGCCGCTAGGCGCTGTTTTCGGTCTGAAACAAGCGGTTGGCGTGCCTGAGGAAACACCCAACGCCCCTTTTAGAGCCGCCAAGACTGGCGGCCCTGAAGCTCTGCCGACACGAAGGACGCTAGCCTCCGGCCGAACGGTGCGCCCTCCCGATACGCTGAACCGGGCGCTTGAAATAAGGGAAAACTTGGAAAGATACCGCACGCCTCCGCGAGCCATTCCGGCTCCTGCGATCACCGTCTGCACCCTTCTCGAAACATGGCCGGCGCTATTTTTCTTTGCCGGTTTTCACATGCTTCGATACGCTGTTCCCTTTTCCGGAATTAAGGCCAAAAAAATACCAATTGTCCAGCCAAAATTAACTTCTGAACCCGAGAAAATTCATTAAAAATTTTTATCGTTTGAAATCAATAAGATAAAAACGGCATAATTCACGGTCATTTCTGCTTGGTAAATGGTATTTTTTTGGTATTGTATAAGAAAACATAAGGGAACGGCTTAACCGGAGGTCCGATGACGGAACTTGCAATCGGCATAGATGGTGGCGGAACAAGCTGCCGGGCAGCAGTTGCGGACAGAATGGGCAATGTCATAGGCCTCGGCAAGGCTGGCCCTGCCAACATCCTTTCCGATCTGGAAAACTCTCTCGTCAATATCGTCGAATCCGCGCGCCAGGCGCTGCGTGACGCCGGATTTGGGGATGAAACCGCTTCCACAATCTCCGCAGTCGTGGGCGTTGCCGGCGCCAATGTCGGCGATTACGGCACGCGCATCGAAAAGGCCTTGCCCTTTGGTGACGGCCGGGTTGTCACCGATGCGCTGATATCGTTGCAAGGGGCACTCGGCGATGCCGACGGCATAGTCGGCGCCGTCGGAACCGGCTCCGTCTACAATGCGCGCCGAGAGGGCAAGCTGCACGGCATCGGCGGCTGGGGTTCCATTGTTGGCGATCAGGCAAGCGGCGCACGCCTCGGCCGCGACCTCCTGGAAAGGGCCCTGCTTGCCTATGACAAGGTTCGCGCCACCTCACCGCTGACGGAGAAGATCATGGCCGAATATGGCAATGATCCCGAGCGAGTCGTCGAATTCGCCCATACCGCCCGCCCCCGGGATTTCGCGCGATATGCACCGACAGTATTCGAGGCTGCAGAGGCCGGTGATGCGATCGCAATTGAAATCGTCAGGGAGGCGGCAGATGCGATTGATGCGAGCCTCGACGCGCTCTCATGGCCCGAATGCCCGACGATCTGCCTGCTCGGCGGCCTTGCCAGACCCTACCATCCCTGGCTTGCGGATCGGCACAAGACGTTGCTGGCAGAGCCGAAAGCCGATGCACTGCAGGGTGCGGTCGATCTCGCCGTCAAACTGATGAACGACCGGCAGGGAGGTGTGGCATGACCGATGATCTCGCCTCCATTCTGTCCCCCGAACGCCTGCAGGCCGGCGGCACTGGCCCCCTCTATGTAAAGCTCCGCCGTACTCTGGAAGAGGCTGTCCGCACCGGCACGCTCGCCCATGGCGATGCCCTGCCCCCGGAACGCGACATTGCCGAATTTGCGGCCGTCAGCCGCGTGACTGTGCGCAAGGCGATTGACGAACTCGTAGCCGACGGCCTGCTCGTGCGCCGCCACGGCTCCGGCACCTTCGTCGCCAAGCCGGTGTCCAGGGTCGAACAGCGCCTGTCCCAGCTCACCTCCTTTACGGAAGACATGGCCCGGCGCGGTATGACCGCCCGCTCCGAATGGCTGCACAAGGGCGTGCACACACCCTCGCCCGACGAGATGATGATCCTCGGCCTCGGCACGGATATCAAGGTTTCACGCCTGTCGCGCCTGCGCATCGCCGACGACCAGCCTCTGGCGATCGAACATGCGAGCGTATCGGGCGAATTCCTGCCCGATCCCTCTGCTGTCACCAATTCGCTCTATGCCGAGCTGGAGCGGCTCGGCGTGCGCCCCGTCCGCGCCGTGCAGCGCATATCTGCCACCAACATGAAGGAAGCCGACGCCCATCTTCTCGGCGTGCCCGTCGGCCAGGCCGGACTTTCCATCGAGCGTATTTCCTATCTCGGCTCTGGCCGCGCGGTGGAATTCACTCGCTCGCTCTATCGCGGCGACGCCTATGACTTCGTCGCCGAGCTGACGATTGGCGCGACCTGATTTTTCTTCCAATTCAAAAAGATAAAGCCGGAAAGTGAATCACTCCCCGGCTTCATCGTTCACTGAATCAACGACTGAGCACGCCGCCTCAAGCGACGGAAAAGACTCCGCAATCAGGCAGCGTCTTCGATCTCTTCAGCAGTCTTGCGCGGTACGTAGTTGAGCACCGGTCCGAGCCAACGCTCGACCTCGGTGACATCCATGCCCTTGCGCTTGGCATAGTCTTCGACCTGATCGCGCTCCACCTTGGCGACACCGAAATAGTAGGAGTCCGGGTGGCCGATATAGATGCCGGATACTGAGGAGCCGGGCCACATCGCATAGCTTTCGGTCAGCTTCACGCCAGCGGTGTTCTCCGCATCGAGAAGACCGAACAAGGTCTTCTTCTCGGTGTGATCGGGCTGGGCCGGATAACCGGGTGCCGGACGGATACCGGCATAGGCCTCGGTAATCAGGTCCTCGTTGGAGAGATGCTCGTCCTTGGCGTAACCCCAATATTCGCGGCGCACGCGCTCATGCATGCATTCGGCGAAAGCTTCGGCGAAGCGGTCGGCAAGCGCCTTTACGAGGATCGAGGAATAGTCGTCGTTCGAACGCTCGAAACGTTCGGCAATGGCGATCTCCTCGAAGCCCGCCGTTACTACGAAGCCGCCGACATAGTCCTGCACGCCGCTGTCCACGGGCGCGACGAAGTCCGACAACGCCACGTTCGGACGGCCATCGCGTTTCGAAAGCTGCTGGCGCAGCGTGTAGAACGTCGCCAAGTCCTCCTTGCGCGCATCGTCCTTGAATAGGCGGATATCGTCGCCAACGGTACCCGCCGGCCAGAATCCGATGACGGCGCGCGGGCGGAACCACTTCTCGTCGATGATCTTCTTCAGCATCGCCTGGGCGTCGGCCCAGAGTGCGCGGGCTGCTTCGCCCTGCTTCTCGTCTTCGAGGATCGCCGGGTAGCGGCCGCGCAACTCCCAGGTCTGGAAGAACGGCGTCCAGTCAATGTACTTGGCAAGGTCGGCCAGATCGTAATCTTCGAATACCTTGGTTCCGAGGAAGCTCGGCTTGGTCGGCTTGTAGGCCGCCCAGTCGACCTTCTGTGCGTTCTCGCGGGCACGTGTGAGCGGCAGACGCACCTTCTCGGCTTCGCTGCGCGCATGGGCAGCGGCGACCTTGGCATATTCGGCCCTGATATCGTCGATATAGCCCTGACGGGCGTCCGGCGAGAGCAGAGAGGACACGACGCCGACAGCACGGCTGGCATCCGTCACGTAAATGGACTGGCCTTTGTTGTAGCCCGGATGGATCTTGACGGCGGTATGCACACGACTGGTCGTGGCCCCGCCGATCAGCAGCGGGATATCGAAGCCCTCCCGCTCCATTTCAGCAGCCACATGCACCATCTCGTCAAGCGACGGCGTGATAAGGCCGGAAAGGCCGATCACATCGACCTTCTCGGCAACAGCCGTCTCCAGGATCTTCGTTGCCGGCACCATCACGCCGAGGTCGATGATCTCGTAATTGTTGCAAGCGAGCACGACGCCGACGATGTTCTTGCCGATATCGTGTACGTCGCCCTTGACGGTCGCCATCAGGATCTTGCCGGCGGACTTGCGCTCCTCGCCGCCATTCAGCCGCTTCTCCTCTTCCATATAGGGAAGGAGAACGGCTACGGCTTGCTTCATGACGCGGGCGGACTTGACCACCTGCGGCAGGAACATCTTGCCCGAGCCGAAGAGATCGCCGACGACATTCATGCCGGCCATCAGCGGCCCTTCGATGACGTGCAGCGGACGGGCCGCCTGCTGGCGGGCTTCCTCGGTATCGGCCTCGATATATTCGGTGATGCCGTTGACCAGCGCATGTTCGAGGCGCTTCGCAACGCTCCATTCGCGCCAGGAGAGATCCTGAACCTTGCCTTCCTTGCCGGCGGCACCGCGGAATCGCTCGGCCACTTCCAGCAGCCGCTCGGTTCCGTCGGGACGGCGGTTCAGCACCACGTCTTCGCAGGCCTCGCGCAATTCCGGATCGATCTGGTCATAAACGGCAAGCTGGCCGGCATTGACGATGCCCATGTCCATGCCCGCCTGGATGGCGTGGTAGAGGAACACGGCATGCATCGCCTCGCGCACCGGTTCGTTGCCGCGGAAGGAGAAGGACAGGTTCGACACACCACCCGAGATATGGACGAGCGGCATGGTCTTGCGGATCGTGCGCGTCGCCTCGATGAAGTCGACGCCGTAATTATTGTGTTCTTCGATACCAGTCGCGACAGCGAAGATGTTCGGGTCGAAGATGATGTCCTCGGGCGGGAAACCGACTTTCTCGGTGAGCAGCTTGTAGGCGCGCGTGCAGATATCGACCTTGCGCTGGTAGCTGTCGGCCTGCCCCGTCTCGTCGAAGGCCATGACGACGACGGCCGCACCGTAATTGTGCAGCAGACGTGCCTGGGCGAGGAAATTCTCCTCCCCTTCCTTGAGCGAGATCGAGTTGACGATCGCCTTGCCCTGGACGCGCTTCAGGCCGGATTCGATGATCGAGAACTTCGACGAGTCGATCATCACAGGCACGCGGGCGATGTCAGGCTCGGCGGCGATCAGGTTCAGGAACTCGACCATCGCCTTTTCGGAATCGATCAGGCCTTCGTCCATGTTGATGTCGATCACCTGCGCGCCGTTCTCGACCTGGTCGCGGGCGACATCGAGCGCTGCCGTGAAATCGGCATTGGTGATCAGCTTGCGGAACTTGGCCGAACCGGTGACGTTGGTGCGCTCGCCGACATTGACGAAAGGAATGTCCTTGGTCAGCTCGAAGGGCTCGAGGCCCGACAACGACATGAAGGGGCGATGCTCGGGGATCGGCCGCGGCTTGTACTTCGCCACCGTCTCGGCGATGACGCGGATATGTTCGGGCGTCGAGCCGCAGCAGCCGCCGACGATATTGACGAGGCCTTCACGGGCGAAGCTGTCGATCTGCGCCGCCATCAGTTCCGGCGTCTCGTCATACTGGCCGAATTCGTTCGGCAGGCCGGCATTCGGATAGGCGCAGACGAACGTGTCAGCAACGCCAGAAAGCTCCTGCAGATGTGGGCGCATCGCATTGGCACCGAGCGCGCAGTTGAGGCCGATCGTAAAGGGATTGGCGTGGCGCACCGAATTCCAGAAGGCAGTCGGCGTCTGGCCCGAAAGCGTACGCCCCGAAAGGTCGGTGATTGTACCGGAGATCATGACCGGCAGGCGAATGCCCTTGGCCTCGAAACGCTCTTCGCAGGCAAAGATCGCAGCCTTGGCGTTCAGCGTGTCGAAGATCGTCTCGATCAGGATGATATCGGCGCCGCCGTCGATCAGGCCATCGATCTGCTCGGCATAGGCATCACGCAGATCGTCAAAGGTGACGGCGCGGAAACCAGGATTGTTGACGTCAGGCGAGATGGACGCCGTGCGGTTCGTCGGGCCGATAGCGCCGGCGACAAAACGGCGCCTGCCATCCTCGCGCTCTGCACGCTGCGCGGCGCGGCGCACGATCTCGGCACCTTCCTTGTTCAGCGCATAGACCTCGCCTTCCATCGCATAATCGGCCTGCGCGATGCGGGTCGAGGAGAAGGTGTTGGTCTCAAGGATATCGGCGCCGGCCTTGGCGTATTTGTAATGGATTTCTTCAATGGCGTCCGGCTGCGACAGGATCAGCAGGTCGTTATTGCCCTTCTGATGGCAGGCACAGCCGATGAAACGCGAACCGCGGAAATGGTCTTCATCGAAGCCCAAACCCTGGATCTGCGTGCCCATGGCACCGTCAAGGACGAGAATGCGTTCGCTGGCGGCCTTCTTCAGCGCCGCGAATACTTCACTGCCATCACGCTTGCCCCCTTCGGGGCCAAAGAGATTATCGAACACGGGAAGGCTCCTTGATATTACAAGATCGAAAACGACCAATCACATAAAGATATCTTTATGTCAACATATGCCTGTTGCTTTAGGGACATTACGAGCCTTGGCGGATGACAGACTCGCACGACCTCTATATAGGCGTTTTCCTAAAGGCATTGTGCACGAATTCGGAGGAGTATCATGGCACCTGCACTCGGCAACTGGTCTACCCGCGCCTACCACCGAGGCTGGCTGCTTTCGCAGGCCAACGGTCTCTTCGATTTCTTCCAGCACAATTCCATCAATCCCAAAGGCGGCTTCTACGACCTCGACGACGCCGGCAAGCCGCTCAATGCCGAAGGCCAGGTACGGCCACTCCATATTGCCTCGCGCGCCGTGCACTGCTTCTCGATCGGCACGCTTCTCGGCCGCCCCGGTGCCGCAGATGTCGTCGATCACGGCATGAACTACATCTGGAACCAGCATCGTGACCGCAAGAACGGCGGTTACTTCTGGTCGCTGGACAACAACGGTCCCGTCGATTCCAACAAGCAGGGCTACGGCCACGCTTTCGTCCTTCTCGCCGCCTCTTCGGCAAAGACGATCGGCCATCCGCTCGCCGATGGCATGCTCACCGATATTACCGAGGTCCTGAACACGAAGTTCTGGGAAACCAGGCACGGCGCTATCGCCGAAGAGTTCACCGCCGACTGGCAGCCTCTCGATGGCGGCACCTATCGCGGCCAGAATTCCAACATGCATCTGACCGAAGCGCTAATGGCCGCCTTCGAGGCGACAGGCGACCGCGATTACCTCACCAAGGCCGAAAGCATCGCCGATCTCGTCATCCGCCGTTCGGCCGGTTCCGTCGACTGGCGTGTTGCCGAGCATTTCGATACCGAATGGAACCTCGATAAGGATTACTATCATCCGAACGAAATGTTCCGCCCGGCCGGCACGACGCCCGGCCACTGGCTGGAATGGACCCGCCTCATCCTGCAGCTCTGGGCGCTCGGCGGCAAGAAGATCGACTGGATGCCGGATGCGGCAAAAGCCCTCTTCGAGCAGTCAATGGTGCTTGGCTGGGACAACGACAAGGGCGGCTTCTTCTATACGCTCGACTGGGCCGACAAGCCGGCCAAGCGCAACAAGCTCTGGTGGCCGGCCTGCGAGGGTGCTGCCGCCGCGCACTTCCTCAACGAGCACCTGCCGAGCGATTATCACGAAGAATGCTACCGCAAGATCTGGAATGTGATCGAGCGCAGTTTCATCGACCATGAGAATGGCGGCTGGCACGAGGAACTGACGGAAGACCTCGTTCCCTCACACTCGCTCTTCCCCGGCAAGGGCGACATCTACCACGCGCTGCAGGCCTGCCTCATCCCGCTCTTCCCGGCAACGGGGAGCCTGACGAAGGGCATTGGCGAAGGCGGCGGCAAGCTCTGAGGCGAAAGCCTCAGTAGCCAGGCATGGCAGGCGGCGCTGCGTTCGGATTCTGCTGGAACCACTGCACTTCCGCGCTGGTATCGTCGAGTTCGTCCTGAACATCACGCTGCTCTCTGCGGATGCGGCGCATATCGTCTTCGAGATCGTCCATCCGGCGGCGGATATCGCGCCGGTCTGCATCCGGCGCATCCTTGAGCTTGCGCGACAGGTCGTCGATCTCGGCTTCCTTCGATCCGTAGTCGCTCTGAAGCGAACTCAGCCGCGACTGCTGTGAATTCTGGCGGTTGCCGAGCGTGTAGCCACGCAGAAAACCGGGCGCTGTCTCCGGCGGGCAGACATTGGAATAGCCGTGACCCGCCTGCCCGTGCATCAGGCCGCTCATCGGCGTGCAATAGCGCACGAGACCTGCCTGATAGCCCTGATACCAGATAGTCTGGTCGGGCACGATCTTCACCCGCTCGCAGGACTTGGCATGCGCGGCAAAACGCTCCTGCGGCTCGTATCCGGCAGCGCCGTCGGATTCACCGATTACCCGCCAATCGGCGGCGACGCATTCTTCCTTCGAGAGCGTATTGCAGGAGGCGAGGAAAAGGCTGAAACCAATGGCAAGAAAGGCAAAGAGCAAACGTAACATGGCGTCCCGGCAATAACTTACAAAACCGGGCGCACCTTATCGTCACGAAATACGTCAGTCACCGGGAACGGATCGCGATCTTGTGCTTTTCGTGGCTTTTATTTGTCAGAAATGCGGCAGCATTTACGCCAGCCGCAGCGTATCGAGATCCTTCGCCAGAATCAGCGCCAAGGCTTCGACCGCGAGGTTGTGATCGTCCCGCTGCGGCAGGCCCGAGACGGTGACGGCGCCGATGCAGCCCGTGCCTTTGACGTTGATCGGGAAACTGCCGCCATGTGGCGCGTAGTCGGTGCCGGAAAGACCGTTGTCCTCGACCGTCTTGCCTTCCTTCTGCAGCTTGAGGCCGGAAGCGTAGCTGCTGCGGAAATAGCGGAACACCATGTTGCGCTTGCGGCGCACCCAATTGACGTTATCAGGCGTCACGCCCGGCAAGGCCGCGTAGAAGACCGGCATGGAATGCAGCGTGATATCAATCGCGATGCCGAGCCCGCGTTCGGTGGCGAGCTCCTGCAAGAGCTTGCCGAGCTGCCAAGCGGTCGTCAGATCGAAGGCATCGAAGCTCAACGCCTTTTCCTGTTCCGCAATACGGATCAGATCCTCGTCGATCGACATGGCACGGCTCTCCTCTAACGTGATAATCGGCTGCGACAATTCTCACGCGAGGGGAAAAAGTAAAGTCAAAACTTGGCGCTATGCACCGTCAAGAGTTTTCGCCTTATGTTCAGCCGGCCGCCCGGATCGGCGCAAAACCGCTCATCGCGCCCGTGAAATGCTTCGGCAACGGCGAGGCATAGGAGCCGCGTTTGCTGGTCGAAAGACCGAGCGAAACCAGCGCTTCCGCCTGCTTCACGGCAGCGGCAACCCCATCGATGACAGGTACGCCGTAGACATCCTGCAGTTCGCGCGCCAGATCCGTCATGCCGGCGCAGCCGAGCACGATCGCCTCCGCTCCATCTTCCGAAAGCGCCCGTTCGATTTCCGCCTTCAGCCTGCCGATCGCGCCAGATGCAGCATCTTCCAGTTCCAGCACCGGAATATCCGACGCCCTCACCTTCGCACGATCGCCCATGCCATACCGGCGCACGAGATTGTCGATCAGCACTCGGGAGCGCTCCAGCGTCGTCACCACCGTAAAGCGCTGAGCGAGGAAGCCCGCAGTGGCGACAGCGGATTCGCAGAGCCCGAGGACGGGCACATCAGCAAAGGTGCGTGCCGCATCAAGCCCGGTATCGTCGAAACAGGCGACGATCGCTGCATCGTAGCCGGCCCCCTGCCGTTCCTTCATCTCCATCAGCAGCCCCGGAATGGCGAGCGCGCCGTCATAGTGCCCCTCGATGGAAACCGGCCCCATACGGGAGGTGGCGGCGATGATCTCGGTGCCGGCGGCGGCAACCGCACGGGCGGCGGTTGCCGCTTTCTCGGTCATGGAAGCGGTCGTATTGGGATTGACGATCAATATGCGCATGTCAGCGGATCTTTGCCTGTCGTCGGCCAAGCATCGTCATGATGCCGAGCGCGACGAGAATGATGGTGAAGGAGAAGAGCGTCGTGACCGTGCCGAGCGCATAAAGCACCGGCGTCGTGACGTTGGTGGTCATGCCGTAGATTTCGAGCGGCAGCGTATTATAGGTGCCCGACGTCATCAGCGTGCGGGCAAATTCATCATAGGAAAGCGTGAAGCCGAAGAGGCCGACGCCAATGAGACTGGGTGCAATCATCGGCAGCACGACATGGCGGAATGTCTGCCACGACGTCGCGCCAAGATCGCGCGCGGCCTCCTCGTACGCCGGCGAGAAGCGGTTGAAGACGGCAAACATGATCAACACGCCGAAGGGCAGCGTCCAGGTCAGATGCGCGCCGAAGGCCGAGGAATACCAGGCAGGCCTGAGCCCGCCCTGCTGGAAGACGACGCCAATGCCGAGCGAGATGATGATCGACGGCACGACGAGACTTGCAACCGTCGCATAAAACAGCACCGACGAGCCGCGGAAGCGCCGGCGGAAGGCAAGGCCCGCCATCAGCGAGACGACGACGGTCACGATCATCACCATCAGGCCGAGAATGAACGAACGCTGGAAGGAGGCGCCGAAATCGCCGACCGCCTGCTTCTCGAAGAGGTTGAAGAACCAGTGGAGCGAAACCCCGTTCAGCGGGAAGGTCAGGCCGCCATCCGGTCCCTGGAAGGAGAGAATGACGATCGCCGACAGTGGCCCGTAAAGAAAGAGCACGAAGACGGCGAAGAAGATGGCGAGCACATAGAATTCGAGGGAGCGTTTTTCGCGGTACATCCTAAAGCTCCTTGCGGATATCGACGACACGCAGGATCGCCGCGACCATCATCAGCACCACCACCAGCAGAACGACGGCATTGGCGGCAGCGGCCGGATATTGCAGCAGCGACATCTGGTTCTTCATCATCAGCGCCACAGAGGCGCTTTGCCCGCCGGACATGACCTGCACGGTGGAGAAATCGGCCATCACGAGCGTGACGACGAAGATCGTGCCAATCGCCATGCCAGGCTTGGCAAGCGGGATCACCACGTTCCACAGGACCTGCCAGCCGGAGGCCCCGGCATCGCGTGCTGCTTCGAACAGCGAGCGGTCGATGCGCATCAGCGTGTTGAAGATCGGCGTGACCATGAACAGCGTGTAGAGGTGCACCATGGCAAGCACCACGGCGAAATCCGAATAGAGCAGCCATTCCACCGGCTGCGGCACGATGCCCATTTCCACCAGCGCCGAATTGACGAGCCCGTTGCGCCCGAGCACCGGGATCCACGAGATCATGCGGATGATGTTCGACGTCATGAAGGGCACGGTGCAGACGAGGAAAAGGATCATCTGCGTCGAGGTCTTGCGGATATGAAAGGCCAGGAAATAGGCGACCCAGAAGCCGATGAAGAGCGTCAGCGCCCAGACGATGACGGTGAATTTCAACGTATTGAGATAGGTCTTCCACGTGACCCATGAACCGAGCGTGTCGGCATAGTTCATCGTCAGGAAGTCGGGATAGATGCCGGCGAAATCGTAATCCCAGAAACTGACGACCGCGATCATGGCGATCGGCAGGATGAAGAAGAAGCCGAGGATGGCGATCAGCGGCGTGGCCTGCAGATAGGAGATCGCCCATGGCGCAAGCCGGAAGGCGCGTTTGGGCGTCTCCGCTGCCGGTATCGTCTGCTCTGAAGCGATCGTGGCCATGCCTGGTCCTTTCCTTCATCGAGGTGGGAAAGGAGAGGTCATCAAAAACCCCTCCCCAACCCTTCCCTCAAGGGGAAGGGAGAACGGTGCCGCACCCTCGACAAGTTCCCTCCCCCTTGTGGGGAGGGTTAGGGAGGGGAAAGTCGCAGACACTTAAGCCGCGATGAACTCGTTCCAGCGGCGGACCATGTAGCGGTCTTCGTCCATGACGGAGTTCCAGCAAGCGATATGGCCGATACGGTCTTCGAAGGAACCACCGTCGCGTACCGAGCCGGCCTTCTCCATGACCTTGCCTTCGGGCGACAGGATATCGCCCTGGGCCGCCTTGCCTTCCATCCAGTAGCCCCACTCGTCGGCGGTCATGAAACCCTTGGCGGTTTCAAGGCAGGCCGAGTAATAGCCCTGGCGGTTGAGATAAGCGCCGACCCAGCCGGACGTGTACCAGTTGATGTACTCGTAGGCGGCATCGAGCTGCGCGCCCTTCAGATGCGCGGCAAGGCCGAGACCACCGCCCCATGCGCGATAACCTTCCTTGAGCGGCTGGAAGCGGCAGGCAATGCCCTTCGAGCGGACGGCGGCAACGGCCGGCGACCACATGGACTGGATGACGACTTCGCCCGAGGCCATCAGGTTGACCGACTCGTCGAAGCTCTTCCAGAAGGCGCGGAACTGGCCGTCGCCCTTGGTTTTGATCAGGAATTCGATCGTCTTGTCGATCTCTTCCTTGGTCATGTTGCCCTTGTCGGCATATTTGATCTTGCCGGAGGCTTCGGCGATCATCGCCGCATCCATGATGCCGATCGACGGCACGTTGATGATCGCCGTCTTGCCCTTGTAGGCCGGATCGAGAATATCGGCCCAGGAGGTGATGTCGCGGCCGGTCAGATCAGGACGAATGCCGAGCGTATCGGCATTGTAGATCGTCGGCATCATCGTGAACCACTGGGTCTGCTCCTTGGCGAACTTCTTGGAGTCCTGCGCCTCGACGAAGCCGACCGTGTGCGGCGCCGTCCCTTGCGCGATCGTGCTGTCCGCCTTCAGCTTGCCACTCGTGAAGATCGGCACGACCTTGTCGAAATACTTGAGCTTCTTGACGTCCATCGGCTGCAGAACGCCGGTCGGGAAGACCTTCTTGCAGATCCAGTATTCGATATCGGCAATATCGTAGCTGTCGGGCTGGGTGACGGCGCGCTGGGCGGCGGCATCGGAATCGGTCGCGGTCATCTCGAGCGTGATGCCCAGATCGGCTTTGCACTTCTCGGCGATCGCATTGATGTTCGAAACGCCGGTGCCGAACTGGCGAAGCGTGATGTTGGACTGCGCCCAGATCGTCGGGAAGCCGGTGATGGCGCCCGAGCCGGCGATGGCGCCGACGGCAGCGGCACCCGTCTTCAGAAGCGAGCGGCGGGAAATTCCCTTTTCCGCCTTGGTGGATTTCGTTTCAGTCGTCATGGTAGTTCCCCTTTTCTTGATATTGAAGGTTATGCAGACACGCGGCCCAGGAGGACGGCATCCTCCAGGGCCCAACTCAGAGCCACCGCATCGCCGACCGAAACCGGCTTTGCGAAGTAATCGCTGTCGCTTGCGATGACGGTGAAGTCGTCGCTGCCAGCCCCCAAAACGGTGATCTTCACCGAGGAGCCGCGATATTCGATGTTGGAGACGATGCCGTTGAAGCCGAGCGTCCACTCGGTCGCCACCTGAAGGCGTACGCGGTCGGTACGGATGCCGATATCGACGGCTTCGCCGACCTCCCTGCCCGTCCCTCGTACGGAAAAACTCTGCCCTTCCGGCACAGTCATCACCATCACGCCGTTCTCGCTCGAAGTGACGCGGCCGGAAAGCACATTGTGATCGCCCATGAAGCGCGCGACGAAGGCGGTTGCCGGCTTTTCGAAAACCTGCCGGGGCGAAGCCGCCTGCTCGATCTTGCCGTCATTCATGATGACGATGATGTCGGCGAGCGCCATCGCCTCTTCCTGGCTGTGCGTCACATGCACGAAGGTAATGCCGAGCGTCTTCTGCAGCTTCTTCAGCTCTGCCCGCATGCGGATCTTCAGGAACGGGTCGAGTGCGGAAAGCGGCTCGTCGAGCAGCAGCGCTTCCGGATCGGTAATCAGTGCGCGGGCCAGGGCGACACGCTGCTGCTGGCCGCCGGAAAGCTGTGCCGGCCGCCTGCTGGCGTAGGCCTCCATCTGCATCAGCTTCAGCATGTCCAGCGCTTTGGCGCGGCGCTCGTCCTTGTCGACCCCCTTCATCTTCAGGCTGAAGGCAACGTTATCGACGAGGTCGAGATGCGGAAACAGTGCGTAGGACTGGAACATCATCGCCGTGCCTCGCTTGGCCGGCGGGAAATCGGTGACGACGACATTGCCGAGGCGGATATCGCCCGATGAAATCGTCTCGTGACCGGCGATCATGCGCAGCGTCGAGGTCTTGCCGCAGCCGGACGGCCCCAGGAAGCAGCAATAGGAGCCAGCCGGGATTTTCAGGCTGATGGCATGGACCGCCGTGGTCGCGCCATAGACCTTGGAAACGGATGCTATATCGATCTCTGCCGCTTTCGACATCGTGTCTTCCCCTTTTCGAGAAAGACAATGCATCTGCCGTGCCAGTTTGATGGGCGTGTCTTAAACCCTTGCAAACCAAGAATTTTTAACAGCTTCATCTGAACTGACGAAATTTCTCGCACTTTTCGCACTGCACACAAAATGGGCTTTCGTCCTCAATTCGTGCAGAAAATCGTATACAATTTGGCCGATGCAGTGCGTACAAATTCATTTAACTTTTGAGACGAAGGCAGCTATGATTTGCTGACATCAAGGAAACCGATTTCATGAAATCCGCCGCCAGCGCCATGAGCCAAGACGACACCCAGGAAACGGGCGTCCCGCAGATTCGCGATGCAATCAGGGAAGCCATCGTCGAGCGGCGCCTGTCACCCGGAACGAAACTGTCGGAAAGCGATGTCGGCAATCTCTTCAGTGTCAGCCGCACGCTGGCACGCGCCGCCTTGCAGGCACTGTCCTACGAAGGTCTCGTCAGCGTCGAGAAAAACCGTGGCGCCTTCGTCGCCTATCCCTCTCCCGATGAAGCCCGGCAGATATTTGCCGCCCGCCGCCTGGTCGAGCCCGGCATTCTTCGCGAAGCCGCCGCCCGCATCACGCCATCGGATATCCAGCACCTGAAGCAGTTGCTTTTGGAAGAGGGCCGGCTGATGGGCGAGCGCGGCCAGACGGCAAGGCGGGCCGAGATCAAGGCATCGGGCGATTTCCACCTGACGCTTGCAGTCATATCGGGCAATGCGATCATGCAGCGCTTCATGGAAGAACTTGTCGCCCGTTCATCGCTTGTGATCGCGCTTTACGGGCAATCGACCGTTTCGAGCTGTGGCCATTCCGAACATGGGGACATTATCGAGGCGATCGAAAGCAGGGAACTCGATCGAGCCTGCCATCTGATGCTCCACCACATCGCCCATATCGAGGCCGACCTCGACCTGCGCGAACGCAAGAGCCTCGGCCTGAAGGAAGCATTCGAACTCTAATGGTTCGGCGAAGGGATATCGGCGGCGCGGCTGATATCCTCCACGCTCATCGGCTCGCTGGAACGCAGCTTCACTTTGCCGTCAGTGCCGACAAGCACCAGCCCGAATTCACCGCTGAGCGGCCCCTGCAGCTCATCGCGCACATCGTCGGCATCGAGATCATGTCCGTCTTCGAACAGAGAAAATGCTCCCCCGCCGGCAATCGTGAAAACTTCGATATCCTCTTCGATGAGCCGCATCTGTGATTTGCGCAGTAATTCGTCCTGAATGATCGGCCTGTCGTCCTCTGCATCCGCGAAGACGATCAGCACGTTCTTTTGGCCGAGGAACTGTTCCAGCGACCGCGGCAGACCGGCCTCGTGAACGCCTGTTCCCATGATTTCGTGAAGAATGGATCTCAACATGGTGCTCATTCCTTTTCTGCCTGTTTCAACGGCTGGAAATGAGCTGGGTTCCCTGCGGGGAACAGGATCGCGGCCAGTGCCGCGATCCCGAATGCCTAATCGCGGGGTTCCGCTTCGGACCCGCGCGTCGACAGCGCGACGATATCAGGCGTGCCATTGGCAAGAAGGCGCTTGCGCACCAGAACGCGCATGACGCGCGCCGCCGTAGAGAAAGTCATCTGGTCCAGCGGCCCCTCGCCTTCCCACGGCTTGGTCAGCCGTTCGGTAACGGCGCCGACGATATTGGCCGGGACGATATCAGTGCATTCCCGCATGGCTTCGAAAACGAAGCTGATCGGAATGACCCTGCCTTCATGGGTGACAATAGGCTCCGTCAGTTCGCTGTCCCATTCCTCGTAGGCATAGAGGGCCTCACGGAACAGCTGTTGCAGGGTAAACGGGGCATGTCCGTTGTGAAGTGGCGGCAGTGCATTCATCATGTCTGTCTCCTCTGATGGATTAAGCCAGCTTCCTCAAGACCCGGCCCGGATCGACGCGGAAACAACAGCTCGGCTCCTCCCTTCGGACCGGATACACGATTCATTTTATAGAGTAACACACGTGTGATAAAGCCATTTCTAGCTGTCCGGCCGGCGCGAGGATCTAACCGATTGAAATTCATGCACACTCAAGAGCATTTTTTGCTGCGGGAAGCGATGCAAGCGGTCTTTTCTCTGTAAACCGGCACCGAATCCGGTTTCGGAACTTTTAACGGACTGACTGGTTTTTCCTAGGCATAAAGCCTGGGGAGATTAGCAATGACGGAAATTCACCAACCTGAACGCCGTAGTCGGACCCTGCGTGGTCGCCCTTACAGCCTTCACGAGTTCGCCGCCAAATATGGCTTGAAAAACGAACAGGCAGAAAGCCTCTTTACCCGCTTCGGGCCGTCTTCCATCGAACTGGACCTGCTGATGGCCGCCAAGCGCCGGCCGCCAGTATTGCCGGACCACATGAGCGATTAGCCATGATGAGCGATGGCAAGGACAAGATCCGCAAGGACGCCGAAGGACAGTTCGCACGTTCTGACGAGGGCCGCCGCAACAGCGGCGTCTCCAGCGCCAAGCCGCGCGATATCACGCATTCCGACGACGCGACCGTTCACCGCACGCCGCCCGGCGAGAAGCCGCGCAAGGATTGGGCCGTCAAACACGACGAGGCCAATAGCGAGCGGTCCCGGTCCGAATGATCGCCCGATCTCAGGGCAAAATTTCACGAAATATATCTGGAACACACGTCGGGTGAAAACCGTTCCTACCGCGAGCATGACGAAAAGCCATGCCGCCCATCGAAATCCCGGCGCATTGCCGGGTCCATCTACAAGGTGAGCTTGAGGTACCGTCTTCGGCGGGAGGCCAGCCGTGTGGATTCGATGAGGTCAAACAGCGGCTCAAGAAGGACGCAACGATGAGCAATACCTCCCGGCACGACTGGATATGCAAGCGCGCCTACGCGATTTGGGAAGCGGAAGGAAGGCCGAATGGCCGCGATGCTGAGCATTGGCTTCAGGCAACTGCCGAACGCGACAGGCTGGAGCGCACGCGCGCTTCAACCGATGGCAACGAGGTTCTTGTCAAATTCCGCCCGAAAGCCCCAGAAGCCCGCAAACCTGCCGCCCAGATCGGCGAACGCCACAAGCTTCCGCGAGCGGTGTGACCAGGCCGTCTAATCCAGGCTGAGTCGGAAACGTGCGGAAAAATCGCCTTCGCACCACATGGGGAAGTTGGTTCCCCACTTGTTGTTATGCAGGTTGAAACGGATTCCCTCTTCAAAATCCGGCAATCCCTTGCAGAATGTCATGAAATCCCAGCTCTGCGGGGCAACCAGCGGCGTGTCGAGCGGCTGAACGACGACGGCTCCGACATCGGCGATTTCGCCGCTGACGGCGTTGACCGCCTGCAGCTGTGCGCCCCCGGATCTGGCGAAATTGCCGGCCGGGTGCCACAGCCCCATCTTCCTGAAGAGCCAGTCCTTTGCGCCGGCAGGGGTAAACGACAGGAAGCTCGCCTCCGGCATGCGATTGGCCGGCTTGTCGCGCAATGAGAGCCGCAATTGCAGCACACCGTCATCCGGCAAAAACTCCAGAGCCAGTTGCCTCGGAGCCCCAAATCGCTCGACTGCTTCGGCCGGCATCGACAAGAGAACGCAGCCATCACCCGCGCTTTCGAGCTTCGGCACAAAAACCTTCGAAAGCGCCGCCCCCGAAGCGCCAAGCCCCGGCTTGTCGTGATCGAGCACGGCCCATTCCTGCCGATGCGTCAGATAGGTGTCCATATGCCTGTTGATGTCGGCAGCGTCGTAGCTCTCGTAGCGATAGGCGATCAGCGAACCACTGCGGCCGGCAATCCGGCGCCCTTGCGGCGATGTAAGCGTAGCGATATCGCCCGTCACCTCATTGAGCTCGATCGACCAGCCGCCGATAGCGAGCTGCGTCTCGCGGCTCGCAGTTCCGACGAGCGCTGGCGCAAAGAGCTCTGCGAGCGCTGCCTGTGCCTGCTGCTGGTCGTCGGCATCGAGTTCGGCGACGGCCTGGTCGACATAACCGCGCTGCTCATCCCATGACGCTTCGGTATAGGCAAAACGGTAATCCGTTTTGCGGGCGGCTTCGAAATCGGCTCTCGCCCAGGCTTTGTCGTCGCGCAGATAGGATTTGATGTCCACCCCGCAGGTATGCTCCGCCACCATGGCGAGCCCGCGGCCGAAGGCGAGCCTGCGCCCATTGAGCCCCTCGCCCGCAAAGCGGTCATAGAGCCTCTGCAACGCGAGGAATTTCGCCGTCTTCAACGGGTCGGTGGCGCTGCCATGGATCCAGCTATCGCCGAGCTCCAGCTCCAGTACCGGGAAACGCTCGCGCTTTTCCCAGAGGATCGCACCATAATCCTCCAGCGTCGCGCCGCGGATGACGGCATCGGGCTCGATGCGGCGAATGTCGCGATAGGCTTCAGCCGTCTGCGGCACGCTCTGCGGGCCGATATTGTCCTGCGTATGCGCAAAGCTCAGCCCATCGTCGAAACCTTCCGGGAAATAGGTCTCGCCATACGAGCGCTGGTACATGACGACGACTTCCGCGCCATCAGGCGCGCGCCAGCGGAAAATGTCCGGCACCTCGGGCGGCGGGGAAGCCGTGTTGACGCCGAGATGCAGGAAGCGGATGCCGGCCTCGGCCAGCAAGGGCACCAGGCCGAGCGTGTGGCCGGGAACGTCGGTCATCTTCGCCGCAATCGTCTGCTTGCCGAAACGGCGGTCGAGCTCCTGTGAGTACGAAAGACCCGCTCGGAAAAGGTCCGGCGACATCAGCTCGGTATGGGTGGTGAACGGCAGGCCGTGCCAGCGGATGAGCCCGCGTTCGATCGCCTGTTCCAGTGCCGCGACTTCGGCGGGCGAACGGGAATTCAGATGATCCCAGATCAGCCAGGCGCCCGTTGTCCAGATGAACTTCGGCTCCTCGGGGTTTTCGGCATGGAAATGCGCACCGGTCTCGATCGCCTGCGGGATGAAGCGCTCGTGATATTGACGCCGGACCTTCTCGGCATGGTCGGTAAAACCGATATCGAGATGGGTCTTGAAGACCAGGTGCACGCGCTTTTCTGTCATCTGCATTCCGTTAGATCAGTCCTGCCGTCGTCAAGCAGCTCTTGCGAGACACAACGCAAATGATTTTGCGCACGACACGCAATCCTGATCCCCTCCCAATATGGCACAATGGCATTTTGTGTAATCGTTTCCACAAACACCTTTGCGCTTCACGGTAACGATCCGTCAAGCATATTTGCTGGAGGAACCCCGAATACACTGGATATTTCGCCGGCCAGGACTTCGGCCATCTTGCCTCCAGCAGGCAACGCAACTTAAGTGGCGACAAAATGTGAAAACGTGTTCATACGCCATTAACCTGACTGACCATGGCGATGCACGCGCGATACACCTGTCATCTTGCTGCTTTACACGACATAGCCGGGACCTTCGCCAATGGCATCTTCATGATCGAACTCACCGTCCGTGCCGCACGTTCCGATCAGGCGAACGAACGCCTCGTCCCGCGTGTAATTCTGCTGGGAAAAATCGGCACGGCCATATCCGGGCGCGCCTCTCCGAAGGCAATTGCGTGCCATCGGGATAAAGCCGCGATCCATTCGGTGTGCGAACGTCGATATCGAAGAAATTTCGAGACCGAAGCAACGGTAAAGAAGCGGCTACTTCTCTTCGCAGAGCGCCCGGTGAACCTCTGTCCAGAACAAGGCGAGCAACGTATCGCCGTTGCGCTCGGCAACGAGCGCGCGGATCAGCGCCTCGGAGCCAGCCATGTCCTGCCAACTCGATCTCAGCCCTTTTGCTGCCTGATGGCATTCGGCGATATCGAACGTTCTCTTGCTGTCCATCTGGAGCCTCCCCGAAAAAGGCGCTAACAGACGGACCTGGAAAAGTCATTCCCCGCATATGTGGGGATGCCTTGTATTTTCGACATTCCTCGCGGTAGGATTGAATGGTTTAAGGCAGGCGACACGATGACGGAAAACAATTATTCCCAAAAGTTCGAACCCGTTTTCGAACAGATCAAGGCCGCGGCCAATGTCGATGCTTCCATCCGCATTTTCCAGGCAGGCTATGCCGTTGACTATGTCACCTATCACCTCGCTCAGACCATTGCGGCAAAGATCGACGCTCCTTTCGTGCGCACCACCTATCCGGATGCCTGGGTGTCGCGCTATCTGCTCAACAGTTATGTGAAGGTCGATCCGATCGTCAAACAGGGCTTCGAGCGCCAGCTGCCTTTTGACTGGAGCGAGGTGGAGCCGACGCCGGAAGCCTATGCCATGCTCGTCGATGCCCAGAAGCACGGGATCGGCGGCAACGGCTATTCAATCCCCGTCGCGGACAAGGCCCAGCGCCGGGCGCTGCTGTCGATCAACGCCCGCGTTCCGCTTGATGATTGGAACGCCATGGTCAAGCTCTATCGCAATGAATGGATCGAGCTCGCCCATATCATCCACCGGAAGGCCATCTACGAGCTTCACGGCGAGAACGACCCGGTACCGACGCTGTCCCCGCGCGAAATCGAATGCCTGCATTGGACCGCACTCGGCAAGGACTATAAGGACATCGCCGTCATCCTCGGCATTTCCGAGCATACGACCCGCGATTATCTGAAAACCGCCCGCTTCAAGCTCGGCTGTGCCACCATTTCCGCTGCCGCCTCGCGGGCCGTGCAGCTGCGCATCATCAATCCCTAGCCTTTTCCTTCCGGCCGGATCGAAACCCTCGCTGGTCAAATGTCGGACGTGCCGTAAGGCATGGCCTCCTCCAATCTTTTCACACTGACGAGATCCGCTCTGCGGCATGCTTCAGGCTGCCCGCAAGAGGCTTGAGCGACCCCCCCATATGCGGGGGCTCATCTGTAGGCGCCCATATGAGGGAATTTCCGATCCCGCCGTCCTGAACCATTCTGCTCTCACGAACCCAACACGCTGGAGGGAAAAATGTTCGTTATCATTCAGGCACATGAGTATCAGAAATACGCTTTCATACTCGACCAGATGTTCCGCCTGCGCAAGAAAGTCTTTGCGGACATCCTTGGCTGGAACGTTCCGGTAATCGGCCCCTTCGAGCGCGACAGCTATGACTCGCTCTGCCCGGCCTATCTCGTCTGGTGCGATGAAACCCGCACCCGCCTTTACGGCGGCATGCGCCTGATGCCGACGACCGGACCGACCCTCCTCTACGACGTCTTCCGCGCAACCTTCCCGCAGGCAGCCAATCTCGTCGCCCCCGGCATCTGGGAGGGCACCCGCATGTGCATCGACGAGGAGGCAATCGCCGACGATTTTCCCGAAGTCGATGCAGGCCGCGCCTTCTCGATGCTGCTGCTCGCACTCTGCGAATGCGCCCTCGATCACGGCATCCACACCATGATCTCCAATTACGAACCGCACCTGAAGCGCGTCTACAAGCGCGCCGGCGCCGAAGTCGAGGAACTCGGCCGCGCCGACGGCTACGGCAAATATCCGGTTTGCTGCGGCGCCTTTGAAGTTTCCGAACATGTGCTCACCAGGATGCGCGCATCCCTCGGCATCGATACACCCCTCTACACCCGCTACGTCCCGACGCGTTCCGTCGTGACTCAATTTCTGGAGATGGCAGCATGAACCGCTTGAGCGAAACCACCGTACAAAAAGACATCGGTGCGCTGGAACGACATATCCTCGCATCCCGCGATATCGCAACGCAGATGGGAGACCCCTTCCTCTCCTATCTCCTCTCGATGGCTCTCTTCACGATCTATGAGAAGAAGGCGCATCAGGAAAACGACCTGCTGAAGAGCAGCTATAATTAAGGCCCCCCGGGGCCAGCGGCCGGGCTTGAAGCAGACCTCCCTTCAGGCTCGGCCGCACCTCCCGATCTCAGGCACCTCGCCGGAACATTCGGCTCCCCCACCGGTTTTGCGATGATCGAAACCACGGGAGATAGCCATGACGGACCGGAACGAGGACAGCGTGCGCGAGCGCGCCTACGCAATCTGGGAAGAGGAAGGCAGGCCGGACGGCCAGGATTTGCGCCATTGGAGCGATGCCGAGGCCGAACTGCGCGGCGAAACGACGAAGACCAACAAACAGGCTCGCAGACAGATCGAAGAAACCGAGGCCGCGACCGGAGCAACCGACGTTCCCATCCCGCCGCCGTCTTTGTCGAGCCCGGATTGACCGCTCTCGCCTTGCTACCGCGTCATGGAATCAATCGCCGAAATCAGCGCCTCGTGCTGATAGGGTTTCGGCAGGAAGGCCGTGTTTGCCGGCAGCGACATGGGATCGAGCCGCACCATGCCCGAGGTGATGATGATGCCGATATTCGGCCGCATCGCCCTCACCCGCTTGGCAAGCTGTATGCCGTCCATCGAGCCGGCCATGTTGACGTCGGTAAAGAGAATATCGACATCGTTGCGGGACTTTAGAAGCACCATCGCCTCGTCCGCATTCCCGGCCTCGAGCGCCACGTGCCCCACGTCTTCAAGCACATCCAGTATGTTGAACCTGATCAGCGGCTCATCCTCGACGATGAGCACCACGGCACCCTGGGAAGCCACCATTCTGCGATTGCCCTCTTCAGATCTAGTCTGACGGGAGTAAATGTAGCCCGCCTGCGAAGGTTCCAGAGGGCAAACCGGAAATATGCATCGTCCACAGATGCTTGCGCTCATGGCTTGTGACTGTCCCGGATTTGCGTTAAGCGGACAAAAGCCGCGGGAACCATTGCCCCGGCTGACCGCACCCTGGGTGCCGGGCCTGTAGCTCAATGGTTAGAGCCGGCGGCTCATAACCGCTTGGTTGGGGGTTCGAGTCCCTCCGGGCCCACCATTTATTTCAATAACTTAGCCAAAAACCTGTCTTTAGAATTTACTACGGGTGTAGCCGGACGCGAAGATCCGGAATTTTGACATCAGAAACCGGAATTTCAAGGCGCAGAGCGTTGCGCCAAAAAACGAAGTTGAAGGTCATTCAAATTCATCTCAAGGAGCTTTTATGAGCGATCATTTCGCTGAAGTTTAAGGCCACCCCGCAAATCCGCGATATAATCGATCAAATCGATTTTCGTCTCCCACAGTTCATTCATCGATCTCAGTGAAAAGTTCACAGCCGGACTTCCTCTCCTTCGGTGATCCTCCTCCTTTTGAAGAATCAGCCACTCGACAGTTTCTAAGCCAGCGAGCGCGTAACCAATTTCCATCTTCAGATTCGGTAACTGTGAGTAGTCGAGACTTTTAGTTCGCCGCCACCGCCCTTTCTCAATGTGATAGACATGACCATCTCCCGCTTCGGTCAATTGCGGAGCAGCTGGCTGTGACCCCATCTTGACATACTGTCGCCGCATCGGCTGAGCTACGATCAAGGATGCTTCCAGTCGTGTGCGACGCGACCCAAACCCAGCGGCGCACACCCCGGTCCCCCCAATTATAGCTGGTCCGCCATTTATGACGCTAGCCTCTCCAAGGCCAAATGCCTGGGAAAGCAGGAAGTTGCCACTGATCGTAACGATGACAAGATCTTTGATTCGTAGGCACAGCGCGCCCGGCGTAGTCTGAAAACCCTCAAACATACACTCCCAAAGATCAAGAGGATCACGATATTCATCAATACGGAAGAACATCGCGGCTCGGTCGAGAAGGCCGATGCGCCAGTTTGGAAAATGCCAGGGACTGTAATTCAGCATGAGGCCGTGGCCTTTGAAAGCCGTCGCCAAATGGGCTGCTGACGTTCTAAGTTTATCTAGCCAATCCAATACTGCATCGATCTGTTGGCTGGTGACCCGGCCCCCGTCGACCATCGTTTTTATCGCGCTTCGAGCCGGGTCCTCTATGTACTTTGCGAATAGGGCGTTGCATGTCTCATGGGCAGCTAGTTCGAGCTGCCGCCATGTCGGAATTTCACCGTCGAACTGTAAAAAAGAAGAGCGATGCTCGCCAACGTCGCCCGCAAGTCTGTGAACCCATCGCGGGAAAGGATGCTCAAAGTTCGAGCTATGATTCGGTAAGATAAGGCTGCCGCAAAGAACACAAGTATGAAGTGGGACAGCGGCCACCCTGGCACCGTCTTCTACTTTGAATCGACCGCCTGGGAGAAACTTTCGCGGCACAAATCCCAAATCTTCGGAACCATCGGAGATAATTTGGGCACCGGGTTCAATGCCCGGAAGACCATCGCCACCGAAGCTCATTTTGAGCTATCAAGCTTGCCGACGGATCCCGAGGGACCTGATCTATTTTTATGTCGTAGGCGGTGGTTAGAATTGCGCGTTTTTCTGCAGGAAGTTCTGCATCAAAAAGCTCGTTGTGGAGCAGACAACCGGCAAAATACCGGATTTCGTCAGTTGGCAACCGACGATCCCAACCAGCAACATTAGTCACTTGCATCTTTGAAAGCCCTCCAACTAATGCGGAAAATTTACGAGCGCTACTACCCGAGCTGCCGGACGTGCGGCTTCTCCGTCAGGTAGCGTCAAGCCGATTAAAATGCTGTACGACTGAACTCCATCGACAAATGTCATGATTCGCTCGAATGAACACGTCTTTGCGAAGATTTACCCCATTCCGCTTCGAGCCTGTTGGTCGCTGCGTTTACTGTGGCACATCTGTTTTCGACCCCAAACGGCCGCAACTTCGACTTTCGACAGAACACATTGTCCCTGAAGGCATTGGCGGAAATCACCTGCTTCCCGAGGCGAGTTGCCATGACTGCGGGACGATCACGTCCTCGTTTGAATTGACGGTACAGCGAAAGGCATTCGGGCCTATTCGTTATCACCTTCGACTACCTACAAAACGTCCTAAAAATCGGCCTGAAGTGCTGCCGTTTACACTGATCGACGCCGACGGAACTCGGCGTAGTATTGATGTGCCGGTCGGCGAGTACCCCCTTATGATCGCATTGGCGAGAATGTCGCCTCCCCGGATTTTAGCGCCTCCCACTGACGGCGACCGGCAGATTGATATTATTGCTCCAAACGGCACTGATTTCGTTGACGCACAGATTGCCAAACTCGCCAACGAGCACGGAGCTGTAAGCGGCAGCCTGGAAATGGGCGTAGGCGCAGGTGACCTCAGATTAGCTCTTGCGAAAATCGCTCATTGTTATGCTGTCGCAAGGTTTCGGAAAAAAGGTTTTCAGCCGTTTCTTGCGGATCTTATTCGGCGAAAGGATGAAGAGGGCCTGAAACTCTTTGTAGGCGCCGCACTCGAACCCGCACAACGCGAAGAAGTGCTACATTTTATCGACGTCAAGTATGTTCGACGCGGTCGACAGAAGCTGATCGTGTTTACCATCGCCCTTTTCGGCCGCTATGGCACACCGTCATACGATATTGTCGTGGGAAGGCTTAACGACAATTTTCCGGCTTTGCCAAAGATAGACGGCAATTATCAGACTGAGCCGATCGTCTGGTACGATCCAAAGCATCCGCCTCCGCCACAGCAGGCAATCCTAATGTAAGGAGCAAATGAACCAGGAGCTGCGAGCTAGGCGTACTCCAACACCTGGCCCGCGCTCCCGCCAGTTTATCTGTGGTGGTGAATTAATGCCTAACTGCGCCCGCCATTTCCTTCAGCGACTGCTATTGGCTCGAAGCGGAGGTCAAGTGTTATCCTGAAGCCCGCGCGGCAGCGAAGCCCGGTGGCCTAGATGCCCATTGGAGGGAGTCCGGACAGGCCGGGAAGCGGCCCCCCTCCCGCGCTTCTCTTCACGCGATTTCCCCCGCCCAAACATTGCGCGGCGCAATGCGTCCTACGCTCGGCCCACAAAAATAACCAACCGCTGCAGCGGTCAGGCCGTAAAGCGCCACCAATATTAGCAAAGATATGTTGTCACTAAACGGGGGAACGTTTAATATTTCGAGAGCGGCGACGCTCGCCGCGAGCGTAAATGGTACAAAAGCAATTACTAGAATAGCCTTCCAATTTCGATATGCACTTTCAAAAATGCAAAGTCCGACGGCCAGGAAAACCCCAAACGGCCCCTCTGCAAGACAGAGATTGAGATCATCACTATCGAACGCATGCATCAGGTATAATGCGACCATGAGCGCGTGTGTTGTTATGCCGACAAAAAATATTCCAATCAGGTTCAGAGCAAATCGGCGTCGCGCCAGACCGAATGCGATAGCGAGACAAAGCGAAAAGGAAAGTGCCATGATAGTAACGTCGAGCGAGCGATAACCCACCATCATGTTGGTGGCGCTGATCATCCCGGCTACCGTTCCAAACAGCAAAAATAGAGGTGCGTTCCCCAGTCGCGTTACGACCACGGCAGTTCGAGCTCTCTCGGCGGTTACTTTTAGTTCTGTGCGCGGCTCGGAGGGAAGGGGTTTGGAGCGAACCGCAATGGCCTCTCGATGCAGGGGCTCAAATTCCACACCCTCTTTGCTGATCTTCACGGATCTCAATTCGGGCGCCGCGAAGAGAAGTGCGCCAACTAGCGCGAGCCACCCAATGGATAAACCTAGGTCGCGGCTAAGAACTAAAGCAACTATTGCAAAGACGAAAAGCGAGACACCAGCGATAAGTAGGCGCATCTTGCTTGGCTCCAACAGCGAAAACACATCACAGATTGTAAACCGAACTGCAGGATTTAGTAGCCTAAAACGGCCAGTCCCTTCCCAGGACAAGCGCGCCCGCCTTGGCGCCGCTGGATGAAAATTCACGGCAGGTCAATGGCGGTATCGTTCTGGGAATCAAAGCTAATTATTTCACGGGGCATTCATGAAAGGTTCGACTAAGCCGGAAAAATTTCGGGTGTTCATCGTGATTTTTGTTTGCTCCTGGATATTGCTCGGCTTTGTTTCGTCGGCCGTGGTGGTCGGTTCCAATTTCATTCCGTCGGCCGAGTGGTTGGCATGGACAAGTCCTCTGCGTGTCATTGTAGGCTCCCTATCCGCCGCGCTTTTTGTCTGGATTTTTTGGAAAGGCGCCGGAGTGAGAAAACATAAGAGCGTCATCGGTGTCATAGTCGGCCCGTTCATGGGTTACTTTATGGCAAGTAATATCCTGTTCATCTGGCCGTTGCTGCTCCCACTAATCGCAGGCCATGAAGTTGCGCTTCCGTTCACGGTACTTCGACTAGCGGATCGCTTGGGAAAGAACTGCTATTCTGCAGTGATATTGGAGGACACGCCTTTTCTTATTGGCCAAGTGTGCAACGTCCCGGATGACGTTAGATCACGCCTGTCACCCGGCATCGGCGTCTTCGTACGCGGCTGGGGAACGCGTCTCGGCGTGTACGCGCATGACTTGAGCCTGACGTCAACGGACCTCGCTTCTCGAAACTTGGCCGTAGGGGCTGACGCACGGCATGACCACATGAGAAACGCCCCCATGCAAATCGTTTGGGATCCGGACTATCGCTTTAAATCAGAGGGAGTTAGCTGGTGAACCTTCTTGTTCCTCTGGCATCTGTAATAGGGCCGGTCTACCTTGCTTTGCATGGGTCGCCAGTCGTTTGGGTTCTTTTGTGGGCAATTGTCTGGACATCCCTACGCTTTGCCGTGGAACGAAGAGCGGCAATGCTTGTCCTAAACGAACCTAGTGATGAGCCAGAGTCTTGGCTTGGCCGGCTGATTGAACGGCACCCCATCTCATCTATCGCGGCAGCGTTTGCCGCATCGTTGTTGGTTTTCACGTTTATCCACGTAGCGGTTTACTGGCTTGTTCGAAGCGTAGTGGAGTAGGAGACGTAACCACCGCTTTGTGACGCATCTTTGCCATCTCGAGGCCCGGGTCAGTATCTTTTAATGAAGGGGAGCAATGGAAATCTCGCCTCCCTGAGCATTTCGGCCATGTATCTCATTTTGTTGGCTAAATGAAGATTTGTAGAGATTTCCGCGTTGATGTGGGAATCTTCTTTGGCACAAAGGCTTGAGGAACGTCACGGGAGCGGTTGTTCATTGCTTTGCAACCTGCTTCAAAGGCCTTGTTTGTAGTCTTTGAAGGGTTCTTGAAGGAGGTTCATGGTAATCTCGAAGAGCGTTTGAGGCGACCATCACAACTAGGCTGCCCGTTCGAGAATTAGCCCCTTTTAGCAGATTGAAGTGTCATAGAGAGCTCGCGCGGTTTCCCGCTTCGCTCCGGTTAAAACCTTGATTTCAGGCATATTCCCGCGTGTTCCCGGATAATCCCAGAGATTCCCACGTATTCCGGATACTGGTGTCAGACAACAACGGGCTGCAATTTGGGCTACTTATCCATAGCCCTTGTTTACAGGTCTGCTTATTATCGGGCGATCTCGGAGATAGAGCGCAAATCAGCTTTCGCTTGCAAGCCACGAATCTGTTCGTCGTAAGCCTTTTTTGTTGCCCCTAGATCGATATTGGTCGGTATGAAGGCATTGCACCTGCCAAGCAATTTCTGTTGGCCTGAATCCCATACCTCTAGAATCCCGTTCAGTATGTAGTCTCGGATGAAGAGCAAGGTGACTGCACAGCCTCGTGCCGCGCCCGCTGACCCGTCGTCGCCAGCCACCAATCCTTGATTGACATCGATCTGCAATCTTTCGTCAGCGAAATTAAGCCTAATCATTATGCCTGTGAGGCCGTCGTCGGACGTACAGCGGACATCCACATGGCCATCGGAAATGGAAACTATCTCCGAATTCAGATTGGCGAGCGTCGAATAGCCTTCGCTGCCCGCCAACGTGACCTTTAGCCTCGGAAGCACTTGTACGATGTTTAGATCGAGCTTGCCGCACGCCTTGATAGCCGCGACGTTTTCCGTGCCGAATATCTGCGTAAACCCCTCCAATTCGTAGAGGTGTTCATTGTAAATCGTCCGGCTACTTTTCACACCAAAATGATATTCGATCGCGTATTCTGCCAGCGCTCGCACTACCGGCAGGTCTTGTCGCATACGGCGCATATCTGCCGGATCTTCAGGGTTCGCAGTTCTTCCGAAAGCGTGCGCAACAGCGCATCGGTTTGTCACGTAAAGATACTGCCCCAATTCTAGGCCGGAATTCTCGAGAAATGAGATCCTGCTCTTTGCCCGGTGATCTTTAATCTTGGGTATCGTGGCCGCGATCCAAGCAATCTGATCGTCGCCCTTATTCATGAAAATGTTCAACACCTTAAAAAAGCTCAGGCACGCGTAAGCCGCGTTGTTTAAGCCAAGTCCCTCTCGGTAGAAGCCGAGCGCTAAACGCACCTTGGTATCAATGGGATCGGGTACGTAGGGATGTATAAAATCCCGCGCGAGAATATACGGGCCGTTAAAGCCCCCCATAGATCGCGGGATGTTCCCTCCACTCCACTGATCAACCTCGATAGATTGTCCATGCGCCCACGCCAAGGAGCTTAAAAAATGGCTGATTAATAGCTGCCCCGCGTCCGCATCCTCACCGTCGTCCAAACGAACAGCGGCGGCGGGATACATCAATCCTACCGCGCCCCCGGCGTCAGCCCACGGTATGAGGAAGATGGTACGCCCGCGAAAGACAACTTCAGTGACCACGCTTGGCCACGCCATCTGCGAGCGAACACAAGCCACCATCCAATTTCCTCTCACGCCAAGAGGGCCATTGTACAAATCTTGTAGTTTTGGGGCGACGGTTCTCTCGAACATAGTCAAATCCATCCGATTTAATACGGATGGATATACTCGCTCCCGTCCCGGCTTCGAAGGGACTTCCGGTATCCAATGCCCCTAAATCACAAGCAATGTCACAGTTCGTCAGTGAAACTTGAGGATCACAACATCATGGGCATGTCCGCCGACACGGGGGCACCGAGGGCACCTATCGGAGCCTGCCGATGGCATCTCCATTTATTGCCGCCCCCACATATTCATGATAGCTTAACTACACTTTCGCGCTTGTAAGCCAGTAATGGCAAGACGGGGGTGCGCGATGAATGTATTTTGGATCAGCTTCATCTGTTTCGGCCTTGGGATCTCCGCAGCGTCCGCGGGCCCACTGCACGATGCTGCACGCGAAGGCAATGTCGAGCGCGTCAAGCAGCTTGCCGATCAGGGCGCAAACCTCGCTGAACTTGATAATACCGGCGAGCCGGCGCTGCTGATTGCGGCGCTATCCGGCAAGGCCGATGTCGTCACTCTTCTTCTTGATCGCGGTTGCGACATCGAGATCCGCAACAAGGGCGGGCTCACGGCGCTGCATGCGGCCGCCTATGGCGGCCATCTCGATATCGTGGAGCTGCTGGTAGCCAAGGGCGCCTCCGTCAACGACCACGAGAACTTCTACAATATGACGCCGCTGCATGCGGCATCCGAGGAAGGCCATGCCGATGTCATTGCTTTCCTGCTCGCGCAAAAGGCCGATATCGAGCCGAAGGAAAGAAACGGCTACACGCCGGTGACCCAGGCCGGATGGCGATCACACTGGGACGCCGTCACTCTTTTGTTGAAAGCAGGCGCCGCCTGTCAGGGAGCCGACCTCACGGGTCAGTGGCTCTATGACGAATGCACGAAGCGAAAATGAGCGTGCGCGCCTGAAAAACGGGAGCATTGAAATGTCTCACTGGAATGGATTTGTGAAGGCCGCAGCGATAGGCGGCATCGCCGTCCTGCTGCTGGCGAACGAGGCCACGGCGGAAGACTTCGTCAACACCGGCTATTTCGGCGATGTGGCGATCAAGGGCTATGACCCTGTCGCCTATTTCACGGATGATAAGGCCGTGGAAGGATCGCCGCAATATTCCCACCACTGGCTGGGCGCCACCTGGTATTTCGCCAGTGCCGAGCATCGTGACATGTTCGTCAAGGATCCCGGCAAATATGCCCCGCAATATGGCGGCTACTGCGCCGACGGCGTGTCCTTCGGAACGGTGACCACCAACATCGATCCGAATGCCTGGCGCATCATCGAAGGCAAGCTCTATATCAGCTATGATCCGGGTGCCGCAGAAGGACTGGTGAAGAACCCCACCAAGGTGGTCGACTCCAAAAAGCACTGGTCGGAAGTGCAGAACATCCTGATCTCGGAGAAGACACAGAAAGACTGGCAGCACCCCTCTGCCCAGTAGCTGTCCGATCGGCGGTCAGCCCCCGATCGAGAAGAATTTCAGCGCCTGCGGCGTGACATGCACATATGTCGCGCCGGGCTCGTCGGCAGCGCGGTTGCGATAGACATTGCCGCAGACCATCCTGTCGAGGAAATAGCCCGGGAATTTCTCGCAGAGCCAGTCTCCCCTGATCTCGACAGTGCCGGTAATATTCGTGTTGGCGCTGCGATAGGCGGTATTGCCCGCTTTGTCGAAGAACTGAACGAACTGTGTGCCGTTGCGGTGTTTACCGGTCCAGCTCTTGTCGCTGATGAGATCGCGCAACTGCTCGCCGGTGACCTGATCGGCCTTCTCGCCCTGAAACCCGAAGGGCCATTCGGGAATGCCCGCCTTCTGCAGCCTGCTCAAATGCAGGTTCAGATCGTCCTTGCGCCAGTAATCGTAGAGATAACTGTAGTAGGTGAGATTGCTTTCGGGAAAGAGCGCCAGCAGCTTCGTCTTCTCCTGCAGGCTGCGTTTCCTGTCGCCGTCCTCGATATAGGCCGCGGTCAGGAATTCGCGCGCAGCCTCCGCATTGGGAAGCGCGTCGCGGGCCGCCTCCATCAGCGAAATCGACCGGTCGTCATCACCGATGATGTAGAAGACGATACCCGCCAGCAACTGGAAGCCGGGCGATGGCGAAGGATCGAAGCGTAGCGCCTTTTCCATTTCGGTGGTCGCCTGGTCATGATTGCCTATATGAGCGAGCACGAGGGCCAGATTGCCATTGGCTTCGGCGTCGCTCGGCTGCGCCTGCACGGCACGGTTCGCCGATATCAGCGCCTCCGTCTGGCGACCATCGACCAGTTGCAGAAGAGCAAGGACCGTATGCGCCCGCGCATTGTTCGGGTCGATCTTCAAAGCCTGTCCTGCCGCATCGTAGGCGATCTTGCGGGCCACGGCCGCCGACCAGAGGATATTATAGTCGTTGCGCCAGACATCGACGGCGATCCGCGCGATCCCCGCATGCGCATCGGCAAAATTCGGATCGAGGTCGATCGCCTTCTGGTAATAGGACAGCGCTTCGCGGTAGGTCGCGACGTCTCCATAGGTGAGGCCCGCCTGCTCGGCGCGCATATAATAGTCGTAGGCCTCGAGATTCTCCGTAGGGATCTGCGCCAATTGCGTGCGCTCGCCCTCGCTGAGCCGGATGGCAAGTGCTGCGATGATCTTGCTGATGACATCATCCTGGACCGCGAAAAGGTCGGCATATTCCCGGTCGTAGCGCTCGGCCCAGAGGGAAAGCCCGGTCAGGGCGTCGATCAGTTTGACATTGATGCGCAATCGCGAGCCTGCGCGCTGCAGCGTGCCTTCGAGAACGTAGTGAACACCGAGTTCGGCCGCCACATCCTGTATCTTGCCGCCATCGTCACCCACCGCAAAGACGGAGTGGCGCGCGATGACGAAGAGGCCGGAGACCTTGGAGAGCTCGGTAATCAGGTCGTCGGTCAGGCCTTCGGCAAGATGATCGTGCTCGACGTCGCTGCTGACATTGATGAAGGGCAACACGGCGACGGACGGCTTGTCCGGCAGCGGATAGGCAAACCGTCCGGCAACCGAAGGGCTTTCCAGCAACGCCCATGGCTGCCACCATAGCGCAGCTCCGGCAAGAACGAGCAGCAAGGCGCCAGCAGCCATCGCCACGATGCTCCGGTGGCCCGGATATCGGCGCGCCTTGGCAGCTCTTTTTGCTGCCAACGGGCTGAGTACGACACGATAGACTCGCACGGGCTCCGCAAGGCTTTTGACCTTCTGCTCGCCAAGCGAGATGAAACCGACATCGAGCTTCGATCTCACCTGGTCGTAGGCTGGGCCCGTGATCGCTATTCCGCCAGGTTCGGCGAGCGACTGCATACGGTCGGCGAGGTTGACGCCATCACCGTGGATATCGTCTCCCTCGACGATGATATCACCGAGATTGATGCCGATGCGGAAATCGAGACGACGGTCGTCCGGAATCTCCGCATTGTGCCTTGCCTTCAGCCTCTGGACATCCACTGCGCAGCGCATGGCATCGACGACGCTGTGAAACTCGACCAGCAGCCCGTCGCCCATGGTCTTGACCAATCGTCCGCTATGTTCGGCTATCGAAGGTTCGACGATCTCCCTCAGATCTGCCTGGAAACGCAGACGCGTCCCCTCCTCGTCGACCTGGCTCAAACGGCCGTAGCCCACGACATCGGCAATCAGGACAGCGGCAAGTCGGCGCTCCATGTCAGTCTCTTCCCCCGAAAGGACGACAGCGGGAAGCATCTTACAGCACCGCCATAGCCGATACCATCGACGGCGAGAGGAAGGTCGCCAGCTCGTGACGGGACGGCAGACGGAGCCATTGTCATATAACTGTCATATTATGCATAGGTGGCATGCCAAAATGCCCATTGTTGGAGCATCGCGCACAAATTATATGCTCGCCGGCTAACAAAAATAAAAAAAGTGAGCTTGATATGCCCTCGATTTTCAAACGCCGCAAAAGCGGCCTCATGCGACGGATCGTCAATGGTCTTGGTTCTGCCCAGCAGCGCTATCGTGATGCGCGCGAGGCAAGGAAGACCGCGATCCATCCTTCGTTTCTTGACGATTTCGGTATCTGACCAGACGGGCGCGCTCAGCTTGAGAGCGCTCGAATCCCTTCCAGGCGGGCTTCCATCGCCCTCTCAGGCAGCCTTCTGATCCCGGGATATCATCCCGGTATCCTGCCCGATCTCCCCCTTCTTCAGCATGATCCCGCAGGCAAACGCGACGGCGGAGAATACGAAGAAGAACGATTCGCCGATAGCCAGCCGGTTGTTGGAGTTGGACAGGATCGTTCCGAGGAAGAATAGCGTCACCATGCTATAGGCCAGCAGCGCGCTGAGGCTGATCAGCCCGGCCCTCCAGGCAGCGAAAACCCGCCTATACATGGCTGTTGCCAATATGGCGAAAACGATGATGCCGAACAGCCCGTGGCGAACAAGCATCTCGAAGTAGCCGTTATGGAGCAGAGTATAGGGCACGCTGGCATAGGTGGTCGAATTCCAGAGGGTGAGCCAATGGTTGCCGGCACCAAAGAGAGGCGCCTGGGCAATCACTTCCGAAGCATTCGCCCAGAGTTGCAGCCTTTCACTCATCGATTCCGGCGTATCTCTTGACGCGATCGCAGCAGCGACAGCATCCCGAACGCCATGTGCGGAGATTTCGGTCTCGATCCGAACGGTGGCCTCATAAGTGGGGCCGGCAAACCTCCAGATATCATCGCCGCCGACAAAAAGCGCTGCTGCCACGAGAGCAACGACAGCAGCTCCTACCAGCGCAGCCCGGCGTCTGTTTGCATAAAGCAGCATCGAGGCCAGCATGAGAGGTCCGACAAGGACGAGGCTCAGCCAGACGCCTTTCGCCTTCGAGCCGTAAATGTTGAAAAGGCAGAGCGCGATGATGAGTGTCGCGACGGCAATGATCCAGCTGCCGGACCGGCGCTCGAGCCTGCCGGTCTCCCATGCGTGCAACAGCCAGTAGAAGGCGCCGATCATCAGGAAACCGCAGCCGATGGCGCCATGGATCAGGTTGTTATGGAAGAGCGGCGAAATACGGTCGTCGCCTGCAAGAATCGGCTGGTAGTCGGTGGAGATCAGCAGGGCGGCAAGTGCGATCGGGAAATAGATCGCCAGGACCGTCCCGACCTCTTTCCGGCAGGAATAGAGCGCGATGCCGACGGCTGGGAAAAACAGCGGAAAGGCGTAGAGCCAGTCGGACGCACCCTTCTCGCCGTAGACGATCAGGCCGAAGAGGAAGCGCAGCAGCGCATAGGCGCCCCAGGCAACACAGGCGTTGGCCAGCCAGTCTCGCTTCAGCAGGCTCAAATTCGGCTTGAACCAGACAAAGATCGTCCCGATCAGCAGCAGCGCCGCATAGCGATAGCTGTCGCTTTCCAGAATGGGTGCCGAAATCAGCAGCAGCCACAGGATGATGAGGACAGGCTTGAGGCGGGAGGGCGTGGCGGTGGGCTCTTCGCTCGCTACCATGGAGAATATTGCACCCTTCTAGCATAGTCGGCAGCACGAAGCAGTTGGGTGACGGAGCGGCGTATTCCCTTGAATTACTGCCGCTTGTAGTCGAGCTTCGTCGCAATCGCCGTGTCGTGGCTGTTCGGCCCTAGCTCTATCAGATTGTTCTTGACCGTAAAGCCATTAACCTCGGCCGACCACCCGCGCTCTAACGCCACATCGAAGGGATAGACCGTGACGGTCATCGTCCGCAGGAGCAGCGAGAGGTTCAGATTGTCTACCATGCGTTGATTGCCCTCACACTCTTTGGTCGAAAGCAACCATCATGATAAAGCAGTTCCCGCATCGATTTCTGCCGCAATAGCTTCACAATCCGCAGACACAAAGCTCGCAGGGACGCAAACAGCCGAGGAACAAACATGGCGCCGAACTATACCAAGACTGCCCTTCTGACAGCCTTTCTGAGCCTGCCGCTCGCGGCATCCGCTCCACTTCTTGCGCAGGAGAATCAGCCGCGCGAAGCGGTCATCAACGTGTCCGGAGAGGGCGAATCGGCATTGGCTCCCGATATGGCCGTCGTCAATCTGTCCGTGGTCAAGCAGGCCAAGACTGCCCGCGAAGCGCTCGATGAAAACAACAAGGCGATGAACGAGGTGCTGGCCGCACTGAAGAAGAGCGGCATCGCCGACCGTGACCTGCAGACTTCAGGCTTTTCGATCCAGCCGCAGTACAATTACCCGCAGCCGGTCGACAATCAGCCGCAGCCGCCGCAGTTGATCGGCTACCAGACCAGCAATTCGGTCACCGTTCGCGTCCGTGACCTTTCCAAGCTGGGCGAGATCATCGACCAGTCCGTCACCCTCGGCATCAATCAGGGCGGTGATATCCAGTTCACCAACGACAAGCCGGAAGCCGCCCTGGAGGCAGCCCGCAAGAACGCAGTCGCCAATGCGATCAAGAAGGCGAAGACACTGAGTGAAGCCGCCGGCGTGAAGATCGGCCGCATCGTCGAAATCAGCGAAAATGTCGTGCGCCCGATGCCGCAGCCGGTTTATCGCGCCACGATGATGAAGGAAGCTTCCGACGCCGCTGCCGTTCCCGTTCAGGGGGGCGAGAACAGCTACAATGTCACCGTCAGCGTGACTTTCGCAATCGAACAGTAAGTCTCCGCAGGGCGCTTCGGCGCCCTGCCCCAACGGGAAAGCCGCTCAAAAGAAAACCGCCCCTGCTGTCTGCAAGGGCGGTTTTTTTACGCACTGAACGGGCGCGCCTGGCTTCAGCGGCGCAGGAGCGGGCAGCCGCGAACGTTGCCGAAAGTCATCTCGCTTGGGCCACGGCGGCTCCAGCCCTGCACGATCACACGACGCGGCGTGATATCAACGACGCGCGTACGGCGCAGGCCGTAGTCCTCGGCGATGTTTGCAGCGATGCGCGGATCGCAGCCGCCACGGGGCGGACGCCCGTAACCCGGCGGAGGCAGAGGCGGACGGCCATAACCCGGCGGCGGTGGCGGCGGACGGCGCCAATCCGGCGGGGGCGGACCACGATCCGGTTCACCGATAATGATATTTACCTGTGCTGCAGCCGGCGCAACGGTGCCGGCCAGCGCAGCGGCGGCAAGAAGGGCGGCAAGCCCAGCCTTCGCCATAAACTGCATCATAAAAAAGATCCTCATGGTTGATAGCCACGCGGGCAACTGCCGGAGCCTATTTCGGAATCACTTGCATACAGTTCCGAGAGAAGACGGGCGAAAGCATCGCGGTCAAGGCAAAACAGGCGGAGGCGAGGTTTTCCTGCTTCAAGTTCCCCTGCCTCCGGTCCACCGATCAGCGATACATGAGCGGGCAGCCGCGCACGTTGGCGAAGGTCATGCGATCCCAGCCACGGCGGTCACGACCGGCAACGACGACCCGGCGCGGTGTGATGGTTGAAATGCGCACATCGCGCAAACCGGAATAGCGGGCTTTGCGGATAGCCTGCATCGGTGAGCAGCCGCGAACCGGCGGGCGATTATACTGCGCCTTGACGACGAAATCGGACTGCGGCGCGGCGAAAGCGGCGGAGCCGGCAAAAGGAATGGAACTCAGGGCAAGCAGTGCGGCAAGCGAAGCCTTGGCAAGGAAATGCGACATTCGGGTTTGTCTCCTCGTGGTGTTTCCTCAATCTCCCTTTTGGGATTGTCTCGAGACTAAACGCATGAAGCTGAATGCTGTTCGAACCGGCCATTCAGTTGGCATTCAGGACGGTTAACGGCGCAGAAACAATGCCCGGCAAAGCGGCGCAGTCGCTTTCGTCCCGGAATGCGCAAGCCAATCTACGGGCCGAGATGCAGGACCACGTCGCGCCGATGCGGGCGATCACGGTGTTCGAAGAGATAGATGCCTTGCCAGGTGCCGAGCATCAGCCGGCCGTTGCCGACGGGAATGCCGATCGAAACCTGGTTCAGCGCCGCCTTTATGTGAGCCGGCATGTCGTCCGGCCCCTCGCTCGTATGGATGACCCATCGCATCGATGGGTCGGATGATGGCGGCACGAGGCGGCGGAAAAAATTGTTGAGGTCCGTCTTCACGTCAGGGTCGGCATTTTCCTGCACGAGCAGCGAACAGGAGGTATGGCGCACGAAGACAGTCAGCAACCCCTCGTCCATGCCGGACTGTCGCACGAAGGCTTGGGCCTGATCGGTGAATTCGTAGAGGCCCTGACCGCGGGTGGATAGTGTAAGCATCGTCTGGGGCAAGGCGGTCTCCGTCGCAGATTGTCTCTCGCGAGGTGGCGTGCCTTGCCCCCGAAGTCAATGCCGCATCTCTGAGGTTACAGCCGCAGCAGTTCCTCGAAGCCGCCATAGATCATGCGCTTGCCGTCAAAAGGCATCTGCCACTTGTCGCTGGAAAGGCGTGGATCGGCCATTACCTTGGCATTGACCTCGTCGCGCTGCTGCTTGGACTTGTAGAGGATCCAGGAAAAGACCACGACCTCGTCATCCTTGGCCATCACGGCGCGTGGAAACGAGGTCAGCTCACCATAGGGCACGTCGTTGCCGAGGCATTCGACATATTCAAGCGCGCCGTATTCCTTCCAGATCGATCCGGCATAGGCAGAGAATTCCTTGTAGGCATCGACATTCCCGCGGGGAACGGCGACGATGAAACCATCAACATAGGACATTGCAGATCTCCCTTCGTTTTAACGTCCGAAGGACGTTCGACGCCGGCGGCATCCGACATAGGCGCGTCAATTAATGCCCACGGCCTATGCGGCAAGGAGATAGGGCCTAACCCTGAAGGGTCTTCACCTTGAGGAGATCCGGGAAAAGGCGCGTCCATAGGAGCACGACGGCAATCGTACCGACCCCGCCAACGATGCCGGCCACGACCGGGCCGATCACGCCGGCAAGCATGCCGGACTCGAATTCACCGAGCTGGTTGGATGTGCCGATGAAGAGCGAATTCACGGCATTGACGCGGCCACGCATCTCGTCAGGCGTCAGAAGCTGCACGAGAGAGCTTCGCACGACGACGCTGACCGTGTCGGACGCACCGACGACGAGCAGCGCGATGACCGAGACCGTTATATTGGTCGAGAGCGAGAAGACGATTGTGGCGACACCGAAGACTGCCACTGCCATCATCATCTTGCGGCCGACATCCGATGTCAGCGGCCGGCGGGCCAGCACGATGGACATGGCAAGCGCACCGATCGCCGGTGCCGCCCGCAGCAGGCCAAGGCCCCACGGGCCGGCATGGAGAATATCGCGTGCAAACATCGGCAGCAGGGCCGTCGCGCCCCCGAGCAGCACTGCGAACAGATCAAGTGAGATGGTGCCGAGCATCACCGGTCGGCTGCGGATGAAGGAAACGCCGGCGAAGACGGAAGTAAGTGTTACCGGCTCGCGTTTCGAAGGCGTCCACTGCATGCGGATCGAAATCACATTGAAGCTCGCCACCGCAAAAAGCACGGCTGCAACCGCGAACGGCGCAATGGGGCTCACGCCATAGAGAAGGCCACCGAGCGAAGGGCCGATGATCAGCGCCGTCTGCATCATCGAGGTCGACGTGGCAACGGCTCTCTGCAGCATCGAAACCGGCACGATACTGGGCAGGAGTGCCGCCATGGTCGGCCGCTCGAAGGCGACAACGGCGCCCATGATGGTGACTGCGACCAAAATTCCGGCCGGTGTCAGCCATTGCTGCCAGGTTGCGATCGCCAGAACCAGCGAGGTAACAGCCTCGATCAACTGACAGGCAAGCCCGATCCGCCGGCGATCGAACCGGTCGGCGACGTGACCAACGACAAAGGTCAGCACGGCCATCGGCAGAAACTGGCAGAAACCGACGAGCGCGAGCGCGAAGGCGCTATGCGTCTGATCGTAGATCATCCATCCCATGGCGATCGCCACGGACTGGAAGGAAAGTGAGGAAAAAACCCGGGAGGCGGCGAAGTTCAGATAGCCGGGATGGCGCAGAACGCTTTCCCGCTCTTTCACTGGTATGTCCATGGTTCAGTTACCGGCCTGCGGCCAAGCCACAGGCGCCTATAGGAATCTTATAAGAGCGGAACGGTGTTCTGCCTGAAAGTGATCCATGTCAACCGCAATAAGCTCCGGTGCGCAATTGCCGCATCAAGTCGAGCGGGGACAGCAGCCGACCATCTGGCACGCCGCGGTATGGAGCTGGTCGCGCATATCGAGCAGCCACATGGTCTCTTCCATGACGTCAAGGATTGCCATACGCAAATCCGGACCAATGAGAGCGAGCAGCTCATTTTGCGAACTGCCTACGGTCGCTGCACCACCAAGAAGCTTCCTCATCTGCTCGACAGTGGGGGCCGTCGAAATCTCGACCCTATCCAGAATGTCGGGAGATGGGATGCCCATCCAGGAAAGTGCGGATGCGACCAGCAGCTTGGAAAGCGCTCGGCACAGAGGACAGGACAATTCTTCGGATGTATCGACGATCTTCCGCTTGAAGCAGGCGATCGTCGCCCGGACCTTGCTGTTGACGGCTGCAAACATGCCTACAGCAATCCTGCGAGTAGCGTCGACCGGTCTTAATATGTAGACCCTTTGCCGGCTCCGGAGGGATGTGGCCGCGCTATTTTCTTCACTGAAACCCTGAACAAGGAAATCACCCCTTCCCGCCAGTATTTCCAGCAGGATCAGAACATATCCGTCACTGCGAAAGACATCGAACTCAAAATTGAAAGAACCATCGCCGATGCTCTCTACGATGCGGATATCCAATACTTCGGAACGAAGCTCCACCTGGTCGAGTTTCATAAGGCCCCCGGGTCTGCAATACCCCGCGCGCGGCAAAGATACTGCAACCTGAAGGGTATTCATATTAACCCAATACGCTTACGCATCCATCGTCATTTGACTGATGCGTAGGTCATAGGTGGAAGTCCGGTTATACCTTAGAACTGGCCTGCTTCGGGCGACGGCAGCTCTTCAATGGAATCGACCCTGTCAGGGTAAAAGGCCAGATGGTCCTTGATGTTGGCTACGGCGGGATTGGGCGCCTCGTAGGTCCAGATCGCATTCTTCGAACGCTCGCCGCCATCACGAATGCTGTAATAGGAGGCATCTCCCTTATAGGGGCAATGGCTCTCATGCTCGGTGCGTTCCAGCAGCGACATATCCACATCCTTGCGTGGAATATACTGCACCGGCGGATAGGAAGCCTCGCGCAGGGTCAGCGCATCGTGCGTATCGGCGATCACGCGCCCGCCGAGCTTGACGACGACACGGGAGGGATTGTGTTCGACGGTGATCGGATGATCCGGCCCGGGAATCTTGATCGGCTTGCCTGACATGGACGTCATCTCCGGATTGATATCTCTCCGAAAGAGATAGGGTGTGCAAGCGACCATCCCAAGGGGCCGCGCGACCATTCTCGTTCGGCAGATTTCATAAGCCGCAGATGTGCGCATCGACGATACGGAAAGAGCCGCGGAGACGTTGACCTCCGCGGCTTGTGATCTGCTATCTGCTTACCAGCGATCGAGGCCGAGCAGCTTGCGGCCGAGCGGCGTCAGCTCGGCGGTCTTGGCATTGTGCTTTTCCCACTCGCGCGGATCGCCGGGGAAGGCATCGCGCTTCGGATGATCGAGCTCCCGCCACAGGCGAATGCGCTCCTCACGCTCTTCGGCATTATCGTATTCGGCCGGATGCATGGAAATGTACTGCGCCATGCGCACACGGTTCTCCGCATGGTTCGGGCGAACGCCATGGGCGAGCAGCGAGTTGAAGATCATCAGGTCACCCGGCTCCATGTCGATATTGACAGTCGAAAGACCGGTCATGTCGGGATGCATCGGATCGCGGTCCTCGGGCTGCGTCTTCACCCATTCGTCGAAATGTTCGAAGAGATAGGGTACGCACTGGAAGCCGCCGACATCGCCGTCCTGCTTCTTCAGGCTCAGGACTGCCTGCACGCCGATCGGCATCGGCCGGATGGACGTATCGACATCCCAGTGGATGAAGCCGTTGGGATTGCCCTTGACCTTCTTCGGCGGGTTGAGATTGGCGCGGTCGATCGTCACCCACAGGTCTTCGCGGTCCCAGATATCGACGAAGACGTCATAGACGCGCTTCTCCATCCGGTTATCCCACATTGCCTGGTGATTATAGATTTCCAGCATGCCGGTATTGTTGAGCTCTTTCATCTTGTGCTCACGGCGCTGCGGCGCATACCAGGTGGAGGAATCGTTCGGATCCTTCTCGTCAAAACGCCAGAGCACCTCCGCAAGCCGCTCGACATTGGCTGCAGGAACGGCCTGGCGAACGATGACATAGCCCTTCGTCGTCCAGTGCTGCCAGTCCGCTTCCGAGAGCACGCGCAGCGGCAGTTTCTTCTTGATGTCCTTGAGCTGCGTGGTGACCGACGAGGCCGTCGGATGAGCGTCGCGTTTCACTGCCAGTTCCATGAGATCCTCCCATCATTTGATCCATTCCTGTTGTTTCAGGCGATGGAGACAGTGTAGCGGCTCATCGCAGCTCATGTTGTGCCAACTTGGCAGATTATGATACTATTATGGCGTCAAATTATCTGAGAGGCGCTTGATGAGGCCGTATCTCGAAATCCTGCCACGCCACGCCGACAGCTCCTGGAGCATGCTGAACCGGCGGCTGGATGACGCGATCCCCTTCCAGTGGCACCACCACCCCGAATTCGAACTGACGCTGACGCTGAACTCCATCGGCCAGCGCTTCATCGGCGATCACACGGGGGAATATGAGGATGGCGACCTCGTGCTCGTCGGGCCGAACCTGCCACACACCTGGGTATCGCGGGCCAAATACGACGAGGCAAACCCGCATATCGCCCTCGTGCTCTGGTTCCATCCGGACTGGATGCGGCAAATGACATCAGGCGCGGTGGAACTGCGCCCCGTCGAAGCAATGCTTGCTCGTGCCGATCGCGGCTTGCATTTCTCGAAGGAAGCGGCCGCTGCCGTCCGCAGCAATATCGAAGCCATCTTCGAAAAGCCCCCGGCCGAACGGCTGCTCTTGCTCTTTAACATCCTCGGCGCCATTGCCGCAGACCGGCAGGCATCTTCGCTTGCCAGCACACCCGGCCAAAGCCGTGAATTGCAGGAAAGCCGCGAACGGATCGACAGGGTGCTAACGCATGTGCATCTGAACTATGCCCGCGCAATCGCGCTGGAAGAACTTGCCGATATAGCCGCACTAAGCGTCTCGGGCTTGCACCGGCTGTTCCGCCGCCATACCGGTACCACCGTCTCGGACTATCTGATCCGCATGCGCATCGGCGATGCCTGCGCCCGCCTTTCGGCCACGGTCCAGCCCGTCGGCCATATCGCCGATGCCGTCGGCTATAGTTCGCTTGCCAATTTCAACAGGCAGTTCAGGACGCAAACCGGAATGACGCCGCGGCAATACCGCAACGTCTTCCGCCCGGCTTAAACCTTGGCCGTTCGCCGCAGGCTGGCGAGGCCAAGGCCTATGACCGCGGCCAGAACGCAGGCAATCCCGAAAATCTGGTTGGAACCAACCGCCTCTCCAAGAACCAGGAAGGCAAAAATGACGGCTGTCGCCGGCGCAACAGCCGTAAACAGAGAGGCCTCCGCGCCACTGACGCGCTCCGCTCCCGCATACCAGAGGATGAAGCCGCCGAGAGTCGGCACCAGCGCGTAATAGACGACCGCAAGCAGAGCGGGCTGCGAGGCGATGCCGATATCATGATGCTCAAACAAGGCTGGCACACCCGCAACGACGAAGCCGATGGCCGTCATCAGCGCCGACTGCGTCAATGGCGGGATCGACGTGCCAAGCCGCTTGTTGAGCAGGATGAACAGCCCCTCGCAGATGACCGCGCCGAAAATCAGCATGTCACCGACGAGAGACCCACTACCGGCAGCCGGCGAGAAGGCAATGGAAAAGACGCCGGCTGCAGCCAGCCCGATTGCCAGAAGCAGGAAGCGCTGCGGCCTCTCGCCAAGCACGAGAATGGAGATTGCCGCCGAGACGACCGGCAGCGTGCCGATGATGACGCCGGCATTGGCCGCCGATGTCAGCGACAGGCCCGAAATCAACAGGGTCGTGTAACCCACGCTCCCAGCACCTGCCTGCGTGACGAGGATCAGCCAATCCCGTCCGGAAAGCCGCAACAGCCCCGATCCTGTCCATCGCATCAGGAAGAGAAAGAAGGGAAAGGCCACCGCAAAACGCAGGGCCGTCGCCGTAAAAGGCGGCAATCCGGAAGCAATGACCTTGCTGGCGACAACGGTACTGCCGACCGTCGTCATGGCCAATGTGAGATAGATATAACCTTGAAATTCCCTGCTCATCTGCCGCTCCTTTCGAGACGGGGCAAGCAAACAGGCTGAAAGGCCAGGGGTCTTGAACGAAATTGCAAGGGAACAGGCAAGCGATCAGGAATGCCCGCGCGCATAGGTGCCGGGTGTCAGGCCGTAGCGGGAAACGAAGGCGCGCGTCATATGGCTCTGGTCGGCAAAGCCGCTTTCCGCTGCGGCCTCCGCCAGGGCCGCACCACCGGCGATCAGCCGCCGGGCAAGATGCACGCGGGCCTGAACGTGATAGGCATGCGGCGTGAAACCCGTTGCCCGCGCAAAAGCACGCAGCACCTGAAACCGGCTGAGGCCGCTCTCCCGTGCCAGATCGGAAAGCGAGATCTCGCCTGCCGGATCATCATCGATCATGTTGCGCGCATGGACAATGGAATGCGGTGCAATGGCCGGCCCCTCCGTCATCGAGGTTTCCCGCAGGACATCGGCAATGACCGACAGAAGCAGCTCTTCGCAGCGCAGCCCTTCCTCATCCCCGGTCACGGCGGAAAACAGCACGCGAAATCGGTCGGCGAGCAGCCTGTCATGAATGACAGGGCGCGGAATTTCCGACCGGCTGGTCCCGCCTCCTGCAACCTCGCGCACAAGCCCCTCCATCACCGCAGGATCAAAATAGAGGATGCTCCAGGAGCGCGCCTCGCCGATCGGCGCGCCGTCATGAACCTCGTTCGGGTTGACGGTGATAAGATCGCCGGCCTCCGCCTCGACCATGCCGCGCCCGCTCAACGATTTCTGCGCCCCAGAAAAGATGAGGCCAATGCCGAACTGCTCATGCGTGTGGCGCGCGAAACGATGGCCTGATGTCGCCACCACCGCCTCCACGCCGGGCACGGACGAACGCAGCATCCTGAACTGGCTGGCGGCCATGGCAAACTCCTTCGCGCCCGACTGTGCCAGCCGGCAGCGAGCCTAGCAAGCCCAGAATGGGCAGCAGTTTCGCGTGCGGAATTGCGCCAAAACAGGAGTTCTAAAAGAACTCATCGAGGAGCTGATAATAGTCCGTCTTCACAGGATCGATGATCGAAAGGCCATAGGCATTGAGAAACAGCCGCACGAATTCCTCGCCAAAATTATAGCTGATGCTATGGCAGGCGAGCGCGACATCCTGATAGCGGTCGGCAACACCGAGGCGGCAGCAATCGATGTAACCGGCGAATCGACCGCCCGACGCCATGAAATTCGGCAGGCACGCATCGCCATGCGTTATAACGAGATTTTCGCTTTCCGGCCGAAGCCGCTGTAGTTCGCCGAAGAGGAAGAAGACGCTCTTGCCGAGCCGCTCCTCGTCGAAATCCGTTTCGTCGACGACGCCGGCGCGCATGCGCGCTGCAGCGGCCGCGAGACGCTTCTCCAGCCGATGATCGAACGGACAGGCATTGATATCGAGGCTATGGAGCGCACTGAGCGCAGAGGCGAGGATCTCGATGCGCTCTTCAGGCAACAGCGTTGCGGCAGTGACGAGATCCACGCCCGGCAGCGCCGTCATCAGAAGAAAATTGCGCTCTCCGTCGCTCTCATGGGCAATGACTTCAGGGCAATCGAGGCCCTGGCTGCGAAGCCAGACAAGTCTCTCGGCTTCGTCGGCGAGCTCGCAAAACGGTCCGGCCTCTTCGACCTTCAGGTAAAGCCCCGGACGCCCTTCGCCCTCCAGACGAAAAACACAGGCCGAGGACCGCCCGAGAGCGTCCCGTCGCCATTCATAGCCGCCGAGATGGTTCCGGAGCGAGGCCGGCAGCCTGCCATCTTCCTGAAGCGGAACGACCATGATGATCCCTGGGGGAAAAGGCTCCTTCGGGAGCTTGGGTGACGGCCTTAGTGAAAGGTTCCGACCGGCGCGCTTTCAGCGAGAATTTCGAAAGCTTCTTCCAGGGCCGCGACGAGAATATCGGTCAGCTCGTCAGCCTTGTTTTCCAGAAACATCAGGCTGACAGCTTCTTCCTGGCGCTCGAAGAAGTGCTCGATCTCGTTCGACATATCATGTGTCCCTTCGCTACCGTACCATAACGGCTATGGGGAAACGATAGAGATGGTTCCTTGCGTGTGGCTGTTGCGCGAATGAAGCAAGGCTAGCGAACAGCTATCGGCGAGAGTTGTAAATCGGATACTGGCTCTCGGGAAGCGGCCCACCGAACTTAAATGCAAACGACAGTATCCTCTTTGCGTCGGGATCCACTTCACATCGGAACTGTACGTTGTACCATTTTCCGCTCTTGAAAAAGGCCCCCTTCCTCGTTTCGATAACAGTTTCGTTGGTTAGCGAATATGACGGTAGCTCGGCACCCCGAAATCTCGGATTCTCATGAATTATCTGCTGATCGAGTTCTGACCTGCATAATTGGTTCATGCGCTCGCCGCGCTGCATGTTACCCATTGCCGTCTGCGCAATCTGATCGTCCGTCATATTCTGCGAAAACAACGTTTTTACCTCGGGCAATGGCGCCTTCGACACTTGATCTTTTTGCAGTGCGGGCTTCTTGGGCACCGAAGGCTTTTCGGGTTCGAAACTGGTCTTCACCTCTTCGGTTGTCGCAGCGGCAGGCGCGTCGCGTTCCGAATGTGTATCGGCAGCAGCGATCTGCGGCGGTTCTATTTCTTTTGGAACCGGATTTCCGGCGGGCTGCTCAAGCGGCTGAGACGTACTGGTAGCTTCCGCTGTCTGCTCTTCCGGTGGCTGCGGAGGCGAAGACGGTGGAGGAACCGGTGTATCCTTTTTCTCTCCTTCCGAGGCGTTTCCATTCACGGACTTCATCGGGCCGGTGTTCTTGTCTCCAAATTCGAAAACAGGTGAACTCCCGCCCGCCCGCTTCTCGGACGAAGGTGGAGGCAGACTCGGTGGCGACGGAGAAGGAGGCGGCGCTGGTGGCGGTGGTGGTGGCGGTGGTTCGGCCTTTGCCTGTTCCTGTGGTTTCTTTTCCTCTTTTGGCTTTTCCTCCGGCTTTTTCTCGTCTTCCTTCTTCTCCTCCGGCGGCGGGACGAGCTCGACCTTCACGCTCTCGTCCTCGGCGGGTTGCGCCTGGATCTTAGGGAGGCCGAAAATCAACAGCGCGACGATGGGCACATGCACCAGTACGGACGCGATAACACCCCAGCGAGCGCGGGGCTCCTGGTGTTCCGTCTCGTGATCGGTATCTGCCGGTTCGACTTCTTCTTCTGTCACAGCAGCGATGTGGCCTTTAAAACCGGCAGCATCAAGCC
>Ga0102591_1000893_pt1 | contig 47329 bp, 41 predicted proteins | sample AraplaCol_mCL_r2_2_FD_76860 | JGI IMG/M metagenome (GOLD analysis project Ga0102591, IMG submission 76860) | Arabidopsis root microbial communities from North Carolina, USA - plate scrape MF_Col_mCL_r2 (SPADES assembly) (version 2) | ecosystem: Host-associated > Plants > Roots > Endosphere... | reverse complement strand
ATTACTCACCCGTTCGCCACTCGCCGCCAGGCCGAAGCCCGCGCTGCCGTTCGACTTGCATGTGTAAAGCATGCCGCCAGCGTTCAATCTGAGCCAGGATCAAACTCTTCAGTTCAATCTCTGTTTTTCGCTATTGCTAGCGAGGTCACTCACTCAAAATACTGACGAAATCTCTTGCGAGATTTACGTTTAATTTTGTGCGAGCGTTATAACGTATATTTTGAGCATCAGGCCCGAAGGCCTGGGCATATCGTCAAACGCCCACACTTATCGACTGTTGATTTTTAAAGATCGCTGCTTTTTCATTACGAAGCGTTGTGTTCGTTGCAGCAGAGAAGCGAGATTATCCAGTGTTTCGCATAACTCGTCAACCCCATCTTTTCTCGCTTCGTTTCGCGCTACTTGCTGCGTCTCGTTGCGAGGGACAGAACTATAGCAAACGATCCGACTGTCCGCAAGGGCATTCTTCTATTCCCGTATTTCTGCATTCTGTCGCACACCGGTGGCGGCTTTCCGCAAGGTTATCTACACTTGCCCCATATTCAATAGAAAGTCGCGCATGTTTCCAACTCCGAAAGCCCAAGACACAGCAAAAACGATCCTGGCATGGCTGCACCGCGGCTTTGATGCGACGACCGGCTGGGTGACGCACCTGTCTTGGTGGAAGTTCTTCCTGTTCGCCGCGCTGTCGATGATTGCAGCGTCGATCTTGCAGGACGAGCTATTCTCGCCTTCCCGCGACGAAGAAATGGTGATCCGCTCGCATAAGCGCACAAAGTCGGGCAACGCGGATCCAAATATTACGATTGACGACAGTGGCATTCACTTCAACCCGCGCGCCGGCAAGATCAAGAAACAAGCCAGCGCAGAGGCGAGCAGCGACGAGTCTGCGAATGCCCATGAGGACACGGATGCGGCCGAAGCAGCCGCTGCCGAGGCCGCCGCTCCCGCCATGCCGGCGGAACCGGCAGCTCCCGCAGCCCCAGCAGCTCCGGCGCACCCTGCCGCACCGGCGGCGAAAGCTCCCAAGGCAAAACCGGCCGCGCCAGCCGCTCCCGCCGCACCGATGCCAGGTGAAGAAGTCCATATTGAGCTGCCCCCGCAGATTGGCGAGGAACTGTCGAACGCACTTGAGCAAGCGGTGGACAGTGCAGCCGAGGAAAAAGTCTCGCGTTACCACAAGCAGGCATCGACCTGGTTCACCAGCTTCATCACCCTGCTCCTGCTGGCGCTTTTCGCGATGAAAGCGCTAGTTGGCGGCAAGAAGAAAGCAGAAGCGGAGGCGCAGGTGGCCAATGCAGCAGCTGAGCGCGAATCCATGCAGCGCCAGTTGAGCGAAGCGAAGATGCAAATGATGCAGGCCCAGGTCGAGCCGCATTTCCTGTTCAACACCCTCGCATCGGTCGAGCACCTGATCGAAACCGACCCGCCGCGCGCCTCCGCCATGCAGCGCAGCCTGATCAAATACCTGCGCGCGGTGCTGCCGCAAATGCGCGAGAACAAGCTGACCAGCACGCTCGGCAGCGAGTCCGATATGGTGGTCGCCTACCTGGCCCTGCTGAAGATGCGCATGGAAGAACGCCTTACCGTCGACTTCGACGTGCCCGAAGGCCTGCGCACCGCCGCCTTCCCGCCGATGATGCTGCAGTCGATGGTCGAAAACGCCATCAAGCACGGCCTGGAAGGCAAGCCGGAAGGCGGCTACCTGAAAGTTCGCGCTGAAGTGGCCCATAGCAAGCTGCGCGTGACTGTGACGGACGATGGCCTGGGCTTTGGCGCCAAGCCCAGCACCGGCACCGGCCTGGGGCTGACCAATATCCGCGAGCGCCTGAAGCTGCTGCACGGCGACCAGGCTTCGCTGAAAATCGAGCCGAACCAGCCAAGCGGCGTGATCGCCATTATCGAGGTGCCATACCAGTTGGCGCGCTCGGAATAAGCGATTGCCTTGCGCTGCGATCCATTGAATAATTGATACTTCTTATTTCCTAATATTGAGCACTATGCCCACAGCAATTATTGCCGACGATGAGCGACTGATGCGCGACCAGCTGCGCATGCGGCTGGAACAAGTATGGCCGGAACTGGAGATCCTTGGTGAAGCAAAGAACGGCGACGAAGCAGTTGAACTGGTCAATGAACTGAAGCCTGATTTCACCTTCCTCGACATCCGCATGCCGGGCAAGACCGGCATGGAGGCTGCCGCCGAAATCGGCAACAAGAGCAACGTGGTTTTTGTTACCGCTTATGACGCCTACGCGGTGGAAGCATTTGAGCGCGGTGCGGTCGACTACGTGCTGAAACCACCTGAGCCAGAGCGCCTGAAGATCACCGTCGAACGCCTGAAAGGCCGGCTGTCTTCCCCTGCAGCCAGCGCAGCACAAGGTGCGGACATGGCCGCCATCCTGAACCAGCTGGCAGAGAAGATCGCTTCCCCCAAACCGAAATTCCTGCAATGGATCCAGGCCAGCATTGGCTCCGACCTGCGCATGATTCCAGTCGAGGAAATCCTGTTCTTCCGTTCTGATGAAAAATACACCTGCGTGCAGACCGACAAATTCGAAGCTCTGATCCGCAAGCCAGTGCGCGACCTTGCCGAAGAACTCGACCCTTCCCTGTTCTGGCAGATCCACCGCGCGACCCTGGTCAACGTGAACGCCATTGAAGGCGTAACGCGCGACATCCGCGGCCGCCACCTGGTTATGATCAAAGGCCGCCCAGACAAGCTGGAAGTCAGCCGCTCCTTCCTCCATCTGTTCAAGCAGATGTGATCCAGATCAAGCCGTCCGGCGGCTTGATGTAATACGGTGTCCTGGTGGCTGCAGCCGCCAGGAGGCCAACTTGAAAAATCCTCGCTCTCGCGTCCAGGGACGCCGCTCCACCGATTCCGCGCTGGCGGAAATCCGCGAGGATGAACGCGTCCACATTTCGCGCGAACTGCACGACGACCTGGGGCAGTTGCTGGCCACCCTGCGTGTCGAACTGACTCTCCTGAAGCAGCTGCCTCCCGGATCAGCGGATGCGGAGGCCCGGTTGGCCAGCATGGACAGCCTGCTCGTCACCGCCATCGGCTCCCTGCGCCGCATTGCTGGAAACTTGCGCCCACGCGCGCTGGATGAAGGCGGCTTGTACTTTGCGCTGGAATCGCTGCGGCGGGAGTTCGAGAAACGGCACGGCATCAGCTGCCTGCTCGATGCGCTCCCGGATGCCCTGGTGCTCGACGAGCGCTATAGCACCGCCATCTATCGCCTGGTCCAGGAGTCTTTGACGAATATCGGCCGCCACGCGGGTGCCTCCACAGCCGAAGTGCGTTTCCGGCGTGATGGCAAGGAGCTGCTCATTGACATATCGGATGATGGACGAGGAATCGCCGTCGGCGATATGGCCAAGGCAGACGCGTTAGGCCTGCTCGGCATGCGCGAACGTGTGGCCGCACTGCGCGGCAGCATGAACGTCGATGGCAGCAGCGGAACGCGCATAACGATCCGCATTCCCCTCCCCTTGGGCTCATAAAAAAAGGGCGGGTCCGAAGACCCGCCAAAGATCATGAATCACCTCGAGAGAGAGTGGTACTGCTTGCTACAAAAACTGCTTAGAAGGCGTGACGGATGCCCAGGTTGAAGGCTTTGTCGCCAGTACCGGCTTCGGTGTTGTTGCCAACGGTGTAGCCAGCGCCGTTCTTGTTCTTGATCTTGGCGATCGCGGTGTAAGCGGTGGTGCGCTTGGACAGCGCGTACAGGTAGCCGATGCCGAACTGGTTGGCGTCCTGGTTGTTGGACTTGTCGTCCTTGCGGATGTAGGAAGCAACCAGGGTGCCGCCGCCCATTGGCACGCCTACGCCCAGCAGCAGTTCGTTGCCGTCAGCGGAGGCTTTTGGAGCAACAGGCAGGCCGTATGCGTTAGCCACTGGCAGAGGTGCCGAGCCTGCGCCTTTGTCTTTTTCGTAGCCGAAGTAGACTTTCGCAACGCCGAAGTCGTAGTTGGCAGCCAGCAGGGTGTTCTTGGCCTTGTCTTTGCGAACAGCCGGGGTGGCGCCTACGGCTGCTACGTCGTTGTTCTTGTTGTTGTGAACCAGGCGAACGTTCAGTTCTTTGCTGGTGTAGTTGATGCCAAAGCCGAACTGGCGGCCAGCGGTGTTGTCGCCAGCTTGCTCGCCCATGCCGTACAGGGCGTCGAAGCTGAAGCCCGAGAACACTGGGGAGTTATAAACGATGGAGTTCGACAGGCGGGTGTTGACGCCGCCGGTAGGGAACAGGTTCTTGGCGCTGCCAGCGTAGCCGGCGCCGAATGGGTCTGCAACTTGCGACAGGGCGTTGTACAGCATGGTGTACTGGCGACCCAAGGTGATCTGGCCGGCTTCAGTGCTCTTCAGGCCAACGAAAGCCTGGCGCTGTGCGAATACGCCTGCGGTGTCCTGGTCGCCGGTGTCGATCTTGACGCCGGATTCGATCGTGAAGATAGCGGAAGTGCCGCCACCCAGGTCTTCAACACCTTTGAAGCCCAGGCGGGAAGCCGAACCCACACCACTGGTCACCTTGTTGACGCTGCCGTTCACGCCGCCACGCTCTGCGACGAAGCCTGCGTCAGCGATACCGTAGATGGTCACATTGGACTGGGCTTGAGCTTGTGCTGCGAAACCGCCGATGATCAGTGCTGCCAGAGTAAGTTTTTTCACTTGTTGTCCTACGTTGTTGAAGTTGAGGGAAATGTTTCAAACGCAGCTATATTGCCCCTCAATTACTTCAACAATGTGACAGGAAAAAAATTACTTCAGGCGGGATGTCACAACCCAGTAATATTCGGACCGCAAGACCTTGATTTCACGCGCAGCGATGCCGAGGCGCTTGCGCAGCCAGCTGTCGGACGGATAATTCTTCATCACCTCGAAGCGGTTTCCGTCGTCATCTTTCTGGAATTCGTAGGTATTTCCGTGCTGGTCGGTACGTGCGACCGGGAAGCTCTCGCCATCGACGTAGTCTTCACCCATCAAAACCAGCAGGACATCCTTGCCAACCTTGTCACGAAGCTGTTTCAGGAACTTGTCCTGTTTCTCGCGCCCCAGCTGGGCCCACAGGAATTCGGCGTAGACGGCCGTGTACTGGCCGGGCGCTGCGTCCAGGCTATCCAGGTCAAGGCTTTCCAGCTGCAGGACTTCATGGCCATCCAGCAGTTCTTCGATGTGCTCGCGCACCTCATTCAATTCTTGTTCGTTGATCACAGTTCGTAGTTCTCATGTTCGCCCTTCATCGCCTGTTCGATCAGCTTGCGGTTGAGCGTCGGCGCCAGCAGCTCGATGAAGGTATATATATAGGATCGCAGGTAGGCGCCCTGCTTCACGGCCACGCGCGACACATTCATGCCGAACAGGTGGCCGGCAGGGATGGCCCGCAGGTTGCGGTCGCGCTCAGGGTCGAAGGCCATGCCGGCGATGATCCCGATGCCCATGCCCAGCTCCACATAGGTCTTGATCACGTCCGCATCGATAGCCTCCAGCAGCACGTCCGGCTTCAGGCCCCGCTTCTCAAAGGCCTGGTCGATGCGCGAGCGGCCGGCGAAGGCGGCATCATACGTGATGATGTGGTGCTCGGCCACTTCTTCCAGCGTGACAGACTTGATTCTTAACAGCGGATGGTCCGGCGGCACCACCACCACGTGCTCCCACTGGTAGCACGGAAGGGTAATCAGGCCGTCGATGGCGGCGATGGATTCGGTGGCGATGGCCAGGTCGGCCTGGTCGCGCTGCACCATTTCCGCTATCTGCTTCGGATTACCTTGCAATAAAGACAAGCGCACCTTCGGGTACTTCTGCATGAAGGCCTGCACTACTTTAGGCAAGGTGTAACGCGCCTGGGTGTGCGTAGTGGCGATGGTGAAGCTGCCCGAGTCCTGGGCCGCGTACTCCTTGCCGATCCGTTTCAGGCTGTCGATCTCCTGCATGATCAGTTCAACCGAAGACAAAACCAGCCGGCCAGGCTCAGTCAGGCCGCGAATACGCTTGCCATGTCTTGTGAAAATATCAACTCCGAGCTCCTCTTCCAGCTCGATGATCGCCTTGGAAACGCCCGGCTGGGACGTAAACAAGGCCTTGGCGGCGTCGGTCAGGTTGTAGTTCTGGCGCACGGCTTCCCGCACGAATCGCAGTTGGTGAAGGTTCATTCTCGCTCTCGTTGGACTCCCCAGCGCATATTTTACGCTGATGCTTATGCCTTAACAGCATATAAGCAAATAAAGACTATGTTGTTTGGAATAAGGCACTAGTTTATTACCATTGATTCCACTTTGGGCATGCCTTACTGGGAAAGCTATGTATCAATACGATCAATACGACCACCTCATCATCCGCGAACGCATCGAGCAGTATCGCGACCAGGTTAAACGCCGCCTGAACGATGAGTTGACCGAGGCAGAATTCCTGCCACTTCGCTTGCAGAACGGCCTGTACATGCAGCGTCACGCTTATATGCTGCGTATCGCCGTCCCTTATGGCCTGCTCAGCTCCAAGCAGATGCGCATGTTCGCGCACATTGCCCGCAAATATGACCGCGGCTATGGCCACTTCACCACCCGCCAGAACATCCAGTTCAACTGGATCAAACTGGAAGAGACCCCGGACATCCTGACCGACCTGGCTTCGGTGGAAATGCACGCGATCCAGACTTCGGGCAACTGCATCCGCAACGTGACTTCCGACGAATTCGCCGGCGTGGCCGCCGACGAGATCATCGATCCGCGCCCGTACGCTGAAGTGCTGCGCCAATGGTCGACCTTCCACCCTGAATTCATCGCCCTGCCCCGCAAGTTCAAGGTGGCGATCAACGGCGCGGTGGAAGACCGTGCCGCCATCGCTGTGCACGACATCGGCCTGACCGTGGTGAAGAACGAAGCCGGCGAAATCGGCTTCAAGGTAATGGTCGGCGGCGGCATGGGCCGTACCCCGATCCTTGGCAGCGTAATCCGCGAGTTCCTGCCGCGCGAACACCTGCTGACCTATACCGAAGCAATCATGCGCGTGTATAACCTGCACGGCCGCCGCGATAACAAGTACAAGGCCCGTATCAAGATCCTGCTGAAGGCGCTGGGCGTGGAGGAATTCACCCGCCAGGTGGAAGCCGAGTGGGAAGACCTGAAAGGCACCGAGCAGACCCTGACGCTGGAAGAAATGGAGCGCATCATCGCCTACTTCCAGCCGCACGGCTACAAAGCCCTGCCTTCTTATGACGCTGCGGCCGCACATGCGGAAAAACCATTCCATAACTGGCTGAAGCGCAACGTGAAGCCGCACAAGGTGCCGGGCTACGCCGCCGTCGTGCTGTCGCTGAAGAAAACCGGTGTGCCGCCGGGCGACGCGACTGCGGAACAGATGGATTTCATGGCCGACCTGGCCGACCGTTACAGCTTTGGCGAACTGCGCGTGACCCACGAACAGAACATCGTTCTGGCCGACGTCGAACAATCCCAGTTGTTCGCGCTGTGGCAGGAAATCAAGGCGCACGGCCTGGCAACGCCGAATATCGGCCTGCTGACCGACATCATCTGCTGCCCTGGCGGCGATTTCTGCTCGCTGGCCAATGCCAAGTCGATCCCGATCGCGCAGGCGATTGCAGAGCGTTTCGACCGCATCGACTTCCTGCACGACATCGGCGATTTCGAGCTGAATATCTCGGGCTGCATCAACGCCTGCGGCCACCACCACGTCGGCAATATCGGCGTGCTGGGTGTCGACAAGGACGGCAGCGAATGGTATCAAGTGTCGATCGGCGGCGCACAAGGCAATAATTCCGCCATCGGCAAGATCATTGGCCCGTCGTTCTCCGCGCAGCAGATGCCGGAAGTGATCGACCGCCTGCTGCAAGTCTATGTCCGTGAACGCACTCCGGACGAGCGCTTCGTCGATACCGCGCAGCGCCTGGGCATTGCCCCGTTCAAGGAATTTGTATACGCCACGCCGATTGAAACCGCTGGCCGCCTGGTAGGAGAAGACGAATATGCCTAAGCAAATCATCAAGGGCCGCGAAATCGTGGCCGACGACTGGACCCTGCTGCGCGCACCGGACGCCGCCGAAGGCACAAGCGCCGAGGATGCTGCGACTGCCGTGGCATCCCTGAGCGTGCCGGCGGGCCGCGTGATCGTGCCGCTGGCGACCTGGCTGGCGCAGCGCGATGCGCTGGCCGCCCGCGCCGCCGCCGGTGAAATCGGCGTGTGGATCGCTCCCGACGAAGATCCTGTCGCCCTGCGCGACGACCTGCCACGACTGGCGCTGGTGGCAATCGACTTCCCGAAATTCACGGACGGCCGCGGTTACTCCCACGCCTGGAACCTGCGTTCCCGCCTGGGCTGGACCGGCGAGCTGCGCGCCATCGGCGACGTGCTGCGCGACCAGCTGTTCTCGATGCAGCGCGTGGGCTTTGACGCCTACGACACCCGCCCGGACCGCAGCATCGAAGACGCGCTGAAAGGCCTGACCGTGTTCAGCGAAACCTACCAGGCATCGGTCGACCAGCGCGTCCCGCTGTTCCGCCGCCACGCACGCCCCGCGCCTGCCGCCGCAACCTCCAAGGTGTGACCATGAGCGAGCTCGCCACCCGCGTGCGGGATACGCTAGCCACGCTTGAACGCGTTGCAGAAGAGTTTTCTCCTGCCGTTTTCGCCTCCAGCCTGGCCGCCGAGGACATGGTCCTGACGGACCTGATCCTGAAAGCCGGCCTGCCGATCGGTATCTTCTCGCTGGAGACCGGCCGCCTGCACAAGGAAACCCTGGGCATGGTGGAGCGCGTGCAGGAGCGTTACGGCTACGAGATCGCGCTGTATCGCCCGGTGCAGGCCGACGTCGACGCCTACGTGGAAAAGAAAGGCCTGAACGCCTTCTACGACAGCGTTGAATTGCGCAAGGAATGCTGCAATATCCGCAAGGTCGAGCCGCTGGGCCGTGCCCTGAGCGGTAAAAAAGCCTGGGTTACAGGCCAGCGTCGCGCCCAATCTGCAACCCGCTCCGACCTGTCGGTGCAGGAGTATGATGGTTCGCACAGCATGGAAAAGTTCAATCCCCTGGCCGACTGGTCGGAACAGGAAGTGTGGGACTACATCCGTGCCAATGACGTGCCTTATAACCCGCTGCACGACCAGGGTTATCCGTCGATCGGCTGCGAACCTTGCACCCGCGCCATCCAGCCGGGCGAAGATGTGCGCGCCGGCCGCTGGTGGTGGGAAAACCCGGACTCCAAGGAATGCGGCCTGCACCTGGTAGACGGCAAACTGATTCGAATTAAGAAAGCAAGCTAAATGAACGCACTGGTAGAACAACACGTCAATTCGCGCCACCTGGACGCACTGGAGTCGGAAGCCATCCACATCCTGCGCGAGGTTGCCGCCGAGTGCTCGAACCCTGCCCTGCTGTTCAGCGGCGGCAAGGATTCCGTGGTCCTGCTGCGCCTTGCGGAGAAGGCTTTCCGCCCAGGGAAGTTCCCCTTCCCGCTGGTGCACATCGACACCGGCCATAATTTCCCGGAAGTGATCGAGTTCCGCGACCGCCGCGTGGCCGAACTGGGCGAACGCCTGATCGTGGGCTCGGTGGAAGACTCGATCAAAAAGGGCACCGTGCGCCTGCGTAATCCGGCCACCGATTCGCGCAACGCCGCGCAAGCCGTGACGCTGCTGGAAACCATCGCCGAACACGGCTTCGACGCCTGCATCGGCGGCGCACGCCGTGACGAAGAGAAGGCCCGCGCCAAGGAGCGCATCTTCTCCTTCCGCGACGAATTCGGCCAATGGGACCCGAAAGCACAGCGCCCGGAACTGTGGGACCTGTATAACACCCGCGTCCATCCAGGCGAAAACATGCGCGTGTTCCCGATCTCGAACTGGACCGAGCTGGATGTGTGGCAGTACATCGCCCGCGAAAAACTGGCCTTGCCATCGATCTACTTCGCGCACGAACGCCAGGTGATCCCGCGCAACGGCCTGCTGGTGCCGCTGACCGACCTGACCCCGGCCCGTGAAGGCGAAACTGTGGAAACCCAGGTGGTGCGCTTCCGCACCGTGGGCGATATCTCCTGCACCTGCCCTGTGTCTTCCGACGCTGCCGACGTGGATGCGATCATCGCCGAAACCGCAGTGACCCAGATCACCGAGCGCGGCGCCACCCGGATGGACGACCAGACCTCCGAAGCCTCCATGGAAAAACGCAAGAAGCAAGGATACTTCTGATGAACGCACTGAACGAAAATATCAACGAACGTAGTCTCCTGCGTTTCATCACCGCCGGTTCCGTCGACGACGGCAAGAGCACCCTGATCGGCCGCCTGCTGTTCGACAGCAAGGGCATCTTTGCCGACCAGTTGGCAGCCGTGTCGCGCGCCAAGCATAAGCGCACCGTGGGCGACACCATCGACCTGTCCCTGCTGACCGACGGCCTGGAAGCCGAGCGCGAGCAGGGCATCACCATCGACGTGGCCTACCGCTACTTCGCCACGCCGAAGCGCAAATTCATCATCGCCGACACTCCAGGCCACGAACAGTACACCCGCAACATGGTGACTGGCGCATCCACTGCCGACGCCGTGATCATCCTGGTCGACGTGTCTAAAGTGAAGCTGCGCGAAGACGGCAGCGTGGACCTGCTGATCCAGACCAAGCGCCACTCCACCATCGCCCACCTGCTGCAGATCGAGCACGTGGTGGTGGCCGTCAACAAGATGGACCTGGTGAACTACGACCGGGACGTGTACGAGCGCATCGTCAAGGCTTACCGCGAATTCGCGGCAACCCTGGGCATCAAGGACGTGAAGACGATTCCGCTGTCCGCCCTGGCCGGCGACAACGTGGTAGACGCCAGCGAGCGCATGCCGTGGTACCAGGGCCCTACCCTGATCGAACTGCTGGAAGACCTGTCGGTATACGACGAATCGCACAATTCCGCCTTCCGATTCCCGGTACAGCTGGTGGCGCGCCACAACGGCCACGAAGCCAACGACTTCCGCGGCTATATGGGCCGTATCGAAGCCGGCAGCGTCTCCGTTGGCGACAAGCTGGTGGTGCAGCCTTCCGGCCAGAGCGCCACGGTCAAGGAAATCGTCACCTTCGACGGTTCCCTGAAGTCGGCCAGCGCCGGCCAGTCGGTCACCATTGTGCTGGAAGAGTATGTGGACGTGTCGCGCGGCGACCTGCTGGCCTCCAGCTCACAGCCGGCCACCTTGCTCAAGCAAGTGAGCGCCGACGTGTGCTGGCTGTCCGAGGAAGCGCTCGACCTGCGCCGCAAGTATTGGATCAAGCACGGCACCAAGCAGACCGCGGCCAAAGTGACGAAAATCGACTCCATCCTTGACATCAACACCCAGCAACGGCACGATGCGGATGCGTTGAAGCTGAACGACGTCGCGCGCATTGCGCTGACCGTGCAGCAACCGTTGGCGGCTGATACCTATTCGGACATCCGCGCCACCGGCGCCTTCATTTTGATCGATGAAGTCACACACCAGACAGTAGCCGCAGGCATGATCCGCCTCGGCGAATAAACTTCGCCAGACAGGAGCCTGCGCAATGCCATACGGGAAAGTGTATTTGATTGGAGCTGGACCCGGGGCGCAGGACCTGATCACCATGCGCGGCGCGCGGCTGCTGGCGCAAGCCGACGTTGTGCTGTACGACGCGCTGGTGACTGAAGAAATGCTGCAGCTTTGCCCACAGGCGGAGAAGATCTCGGTCGGCAAGCGCGCCGGCCAGCGCTCCACCGCCCAGGGCGTCATCAACCAGCAATTGGTTGATTGCGCAGCGCGCTACGGCGTGGTGGTGCGCCTCAAAGGCGGCGATCCTATGCTGTTCGGGCGCGCCGACGAGGAATTGACGGCGCTCGAACAGCATGGCATCGAAGTGGAAGTCGTCCCCGGCATCACCACCGCAGTTGCCGCAGCAGCCGCCGCGCAGCAACCGCTGACCAAGCGCGGCATAGCGCGCAGCGTCGCGTTCTTCACTTCCTCCACGGCTCCGGGCCATCCGGAAGAACTCACCATCCCGTCCACCGACACGCTGGTGCAGTACATGGGCGGCCGCGAAGCCATCGCCACCGCCAACAACCTGCTGTCGCAGGGCCGCGCGCCGGACACCCCGGTGGTCGTGATCGAGAATGTCAGCCGCCCCGACCAGCGCATCGAACGCATCACCCTGGCCGAGCTGGCGCACGGCCTGCCCACCGCCCACGGCCCGGTGCTCGTCATGCTGGGCAAGGCCATGGCGCCCCGACCACTGCAAAAACGGTAAAATATCGTCCTCTTGCTATGAGAGGAACAAGATGAGCCAAGCCCACGAAGTCCTGGAGCGCGCCCGCAATGCGCGCCTGGCAGGCAAATACGAAGACGCCCTGCGCGACCACCTGTGGTTCCACGAGCACGCGCTGGAAGAGGACCCGACCCTGGCTGGCGTTCGCCTGTCCTTCGCCCTGCGCGACTGGATCTACCTCGCCGAACAATTCCCGCTGGCGCGCCGCGCCCTGCAAGCCATCCGCGACCGCGACACCCAGCGCATCCTGAACGGCAGCGCCACGCTGGGCCGTTTCCACGACGTCAGCGCCATCAACAGCGCACTGGGCGACGATCGCGCCACCCATGAACTGTTCACCCAGATCGACGCCCAGTTGCCGGAACTGGCCAAGGATTGCGCCGAACTGGCTTTGCCTGCCCTGGTGGCAGTAGAAGATTTCCAGCTGGCGCGCCGCTACCTGCCCGATCCAGTGGCTCGCATCGCCACACTGGCCAAACGCGTCAACGACTTCGCCGAAGACCTGGCAAAGCGCGGCAACACCTCGTCCGCTCCCCAATTGCTGGCGTTCGTGCTGAACTACACCAAGGAAGTAAGACTGGTAGTGGAAGTGTTCCGCCGACTGGGCGAAGACGAGGAAGTGGCCAAGGCCAGCGCCGCCGCACTCGATTCCCTGAAGTCGGAAGCCCTGCGCGACGCCGTACAGCGCGAGTTCGACAATCCTGGCAGCACCATTGCTGCCATGGTGGCTCACGCCAAAGGCAACGAAGACAAGCAGTAATCCGTCATCGCACGCAGCACGGTGGGGTCTTCCCCCACTGCGCCGACGGCGCGAATCGCCAAGCCCGGATGCGCATGGCGCATTTCGTCAAGGATCAGCGGCAGGTCGCGCAGCACATGCCCGCCCTGCCCCAGGAATACCGGAACCACGGTCACATCGTCGACACCTTGCGCGGCAAGCGCCGCCACCTGCTCCGGCAGGCGCGGCGACATCAGCTCAAGGAAGGCCAGCGAAACGTCGACGTCAGGCGCCCGCTCCGCAACCATGTCACGCAATCGCTCGAACGGTTCCGCCCAGCTGGCGGAGCGGGCGCCATGCGCAAACAGTACCAGCGCGCGGCGGCCCATGCTAGTGCCGCTCCACCCAGTAAAGGGCGCCCAGTGCCAGCATCAGGTATAGCAGGCTTGGCATCAGCGCCGTCAGGAAAGCTGGCAGCGCCGACAACAGGCCGATATGCGAGAACAGCGTATTTACCAGCAGGAAGCTGATGCCGATCATGATGCCGATGAAGATTTTCAGGCTCACGCCGCCGGCGCGGGTATGCAGGTAAGCGAAAGGCAGCGCCAGCGCCATCAGCACGAAGATGGCCAGCGGGTCAAACAGCTTTTTCCAGAATGCGATCTTGAAGCGTTCCGTGCCCTGCTTGTTTTCCTGCAGGTGGCGCGTATATACGGCCAGTTCGTTGGCTGACATATGTTCCGGGTCGGTAGCGGCGACCGACAGGATTTTCGGGGTCACTTCCGAAATCAGTTCCTTGGTGTCGTAGCGCTTGATCGCCACCGCGCTGGTCGCCTGCGCGTAGTTGTTTGCCAGGTTGGCCTGGGCTCCCTCAACCGCCAGCGCAGGATTGGTGAAAATGTTCTCGGTGACGTCTTTCAACTGCCAGGTGTTATTGCCCTGGAAGCTAGCGGTCTTCGCGAGAGTCAGGGTGCGCAGGCGGAAGCTGTTATCGAAATCGTACAGCTTGACGTCTATCAGTTGTCCGTCCGGCCGTACTTCACGCACATTGAAAAAGCGAGTGCCCGTTACATCGCCCGTCATGCCGGCGCTCTTGACGATATCCTTGGTCCACATGCCCGAGCGGAACTCGGTCGACACCGCCGTGCCGCGGCCAGTCAGGCGGACCTTCTCCGCCAGCGGAGCCAGGCGCGGCGTGACCAGTTCGCCAAAGATGAAGGCGACGATCACCAGCACAACACCAACCTTGCCGACCATGATGGCCGCCGTGCGGGTCGACATCGACGAAGCACGCATGATCGTGAATTCGGAAGACGACGCGAACTGCGCCATCGTATAAATGGTGCCGATCAGGGAGGCTACCGGCAGCACCTCATTGACATGCTGCGGCAGCATGGCCAGGACGTAAATCGCGGCATGCTGCATGCCATAGCCGTTCTTGCCCACCGCCGGCAATTCGCCGGTCAAGTCCATGAAAGCTTGCAGGCCAAGCAGTGCGGCCAGCGCAAAGGCGACTGCCTGCAGGATCGAAACGAAGAAGTAACGTTGGAGGATGCTCATTTCTTGGTGCCTCCGCGCTTGAGTGCCGCCCACAGGGCGCGCGGATGATAGCGGTGGTTCACGTTCAGGCGCCAGGCGAACAAGGCCAGCACGCACAGCAAGGCAACCAGGTGCAGCGGCCACCAGCCCATGCCGAACGTGAGCTTGCTTTGCTTGATGCTTCCTTCGAACACCTTGGTCAGGTTGTTATAAGTGAAGAAGACCAGCACTGCGATGATCAGGTTGACCGAGCTGCCGGCGCGCGGATTGACGAAGCCAAGCGGGATCGCGACCAGGATCAGCAGCAGGCAGGTGATCGGCAGCGACATGCGCCACATCAGCTCCGCCTTGGTCAAAGGAGTCCAGGCGCCAATCAACTCCTTGGTTGTCATGGCAGGAGCGTCCTTCCCGCTGTCGACGTCATTCGATTGCTGCGTCACGCGCATGCTGTAGCGCTCGAACTCCATGCTCTGGAAGTCTGCATCGCCAGGCTTGCCCTGGTAGCGGCGGCCATTCTTCAGCACCAGGAAGCGGTCGCCCGACGGCGTCACGTCAACCACGCCTTCGCTGGCCACGATCACCGAGGTGCCCTTGGCATCGACCTGGTTCACGAAGACGTTGCGCACAACCGCCGTACTGCCGGCCACGCCTTCAACGAAGAAGATCCGGTTGGCGGAAGCCGATTCCTTGAACTGGCCCGGCGACACCTTCTGCAAGTCTTCGCGCTTGGCGAAACGCTCTACGTACTCTGCGCTCTTGCCCTTGGCCCAAGGCGTTGCATAAAAACTGAGCAAGCCTGTCAGCAGGATGATCGGTAGTCCGAACGTCAGCACCGGCCGCACGAAGCGCGTCAGGCTAAGGCCGGAAGCAAACCACACCACCATCTCAGAGTCCTTGTAGGTACGGGTCACGACCATCAGGACTGAAATAAAACTGGTGAAAATCAGGACAATTGGCAGATAATTCAGGGCTGCGAACGCAATAAGCGCGATGACATCGCTGGACGCGACTTTGCCACCCGCGGCTTTGCCGAGGATGGTAATCAGGGTCCACGTCAGGAGGATGGAAAACAGCACCGTAAAGGTGGCCCCGGCAGAGCTGACCAGCTCACGGCGGAGGGCGCGATGGAAAATCATTCGACGTTTATAATTCGTTCTACAAAATTAAGGAGAAACCAAATGGACTTTAGCATAAAAGCACTCGACGCCAAGAACACCATCGCCAGCGCCAAAAGCGGCTGCATCGTGGTCGGCGTCTTCGAAAACAAGAAGCTCTCGAAAGCGGCTAAAGCCCTCGACAGCGCTGGCGAAATCACCGCCGCACTGAAATCCGGCGACATTACCGGCAAAGCCGGCACCACCCTGCTGCTGCGCGGCCTGAAAGGTGCCGCTGCCGAACGCGTTCTGCTGGTAGGCCTGGGCGCCGATGAAGCGGTCGCCGAAAAAGCGATCGGTTCCGCCATCAATGCCGCCATCAAGGCGCTCGGCACCGTAGCATCGACGGACGCTATTATCGCACTGCCTCTGGAAGAAGTGAAAGGCCGCGACGCCAACTGGGCAATCCGCTCCGTAGTACTTGCCGGCCGCGATGCCGTGTACCGCACCGACGCACAGAAATCCAAGAAAGACCCTGCCTGGGCTGGCCCCAGGAAAGTGGCGCTGGCCGTGGCAAACAATGCCGGCAACAAGCTGGCGCTGTCGCAAGCGGTTGCCACCGCCAACGGCATGGAACTGACCAAGGACCTGGGCAACCTGTCGGCCAACGTCTGCACCCCAACCTACCTGGCCAACGTCGCCAAGAAGCTGGGCAAGGACTTCGGCTTTGAAGTCGAAATCCTGGACCGCAAGCAGATGGAAGCACTGAAGATGGGCTCCTTCCTGTCCGTGACCAACGGCTCCGAACAGGCGCCCAAGTTCATCGTCCTGAAACACAAGGGCGGCAAGGCCAAGGATGCGCCGACTGTCCTGGTGGGCAAGGGCATCACCTTCGACACCGGCGGCATTTCGATCAAGGCCGGTCCTGGCATGGACGAGATGAAATACGATATGTGCGGCGCCGGCTCCGTGCTGGGCACTTTCCGTGCGATCGGTGAAATGGGCCTGAAGTCCAACGTGGTCGGCATCGTGGCTGCATGCGAGAACATGCCATCCGGCCGCGCCACCAAGCCGGGCGACATCGTCACCTCGATGAATGGCCTGACCATCGAAATCCTGAACACCGACGCAGAAGGCCGCCTGATCCTGTGCGACGCGCTGACCTACGCCGAGCGTTTCAACCCGGCCGCCGTGATCGACGTGGCGACCCTGACTGGCGCCTGCATCGTGGCCCTGGGCCACCATAACAGCGGTGTGTTCGCGCGCGACGACGAAGCCGGCAATGCGCTGGTTGACGCCCTGATGGCGTCTGGCAAAGCGACCGGCGACACCGCATGGCGCCTGCCGATCGGTGAGCAGTACAACGAGCAGCTGAAGTCCAACTTCGCAGACCTGGCCAATATCGGTTCCCCAGGCGGCGCTTCCTGCACCGCTGCGGCCTTCCTGGAAAACTTCACCCGCAAGTATCCATGGGCGCACGTTGATATCGCCGGCACCGCCTGGAAGTCGGGCGCGGCCAAAGGCGCTACCGGCCGCCCGGTGCCAATGCTGACCAACTTCCTGATCAGCCGCGCAGGCTGATAGCCAAAAACGAAATGGGGACGTACCCTTTTTAAAGGGGGTACGTCCCCATTTTTTTGGCTTTAATAGATCGACGATGTCGGCATCGGCTGCTGCGGTGGCGCACCGCGCGCAGCAGCGCCCTCCCCGCGCTGCAGGACAACCGTCAGCGTTGAAGGCAGGTCAAAGCCGGCGCCAGTCTGCTTGTCGACAATCTGGCCGGCCCCGAGGGTGAAGATGATATTGCCCCACTTGGAGGCATTCTGGCGCGCTTCGATCTGGTCATAGGCCCAGACATCTTCGCGGCGGCAATCGACCACGAGCGGCTGGGTGCTCTTGCGCACCGTCACCCGCCCGGGGGATGTGACGAACCAGCGCCCCCTGTCGTTAGAGAGCACACAGCCGATGGCAGACACTTGCTGGTGATCCAGCACGGTCTGCACCAGAACCGACTGCTCAGTCGAGTCGAACAAGGTAGCGCAGCCACCCAGCGCCGCTGCGCACAGCGCAGCGAACGTGATTCGCCTCAGCCTGGATGGCATGCAGTCAGGCTCAGTCGGCCGACTGGCCTTTTTTCTGACGAAGGCCCTGGATGACGTGCATGATGTCGTCCATGCTGTTCGCGCCGATGCCCTGGAACGCGTCGAGGACTTCGTTCAGGACTTCGTTACGCACTTCGGCGTCAGCAGCCGCAATGGCTTGCGGACGCTGGGAAGCTGCGCGTGCGCTTGCCTCGCGAGCCGACTTACGGCCGCTAGGCGATTTACCGTGTTCCAGTGCCGCTTGCCAGATCAGCCAACGACGTTGTGTCTCATAAACCAGGTACTCTTCTGGCTTGTCTTCGCGCCGACGGACGATTTGGCCGTCCTTCTGCGCCCATGCTTCGAATGCAGATCGCATGTGTATTCCTTTAGTTTGCAGTGCTCGTTAAATCGGAATTAGTTTCCCTATATTACCACTTATTGACACAAGACAACATTAAAGTCCGTTGTAAATAAGCAAAAACACCCAGCTCTGTGGAAACAACTTCGATACCAACCGTTTAATTATATTGACATTTACGGTTGTTGATAGCGTAATTTTAGTACCAATCTGATAACTTTGAAGCACTATTGGAAATTATTTTTACGGCGACACCTTTTTGCTACAAGAAGACGCAATTTTGATGTCACCGTAGAATCATTGTTTGGCTCAAATACGACAGCTTCACATAGCATAGTGAGTATTGATAAGATCTGCCCCCACGCAACTTGAAAGCCCGACATGAAATTAGCCACTTGGAATGTTAACTCATTGAACGTTCGCTTGCCGCACGTTACGAAATGGCTGGGTGAAAACCCGGTGGATGTGCTCTGCATCCAGGAGACCAAGCTCACCGACGACAAGTTTCCGGTCAAAGAAATCGAGGAAATGGGCTACCAGGTGGTGTTCAACGGCCAAAAAACCTATAACGGCGTCGCCATCCTGTCGCGCCATCCGATGGAAGATGTGGTCAAGAACAACCCGAAATACCCGGACGAACAGCAGCGCATCCTGGCCGCCACCATCAATGGCATCCGCGTGGTGAACGCCTACGTGCCGAACGGCCAGGCACTGGATTCGGACAAGTACACCTACAAGCTGGGATGGATGGCCAGCTTCCGCGATTGGCTGGGCGAAGAACTGGCGGGTAACCCGCACCTGGCCGTGCTGGGCGACTACAACATCGTGCCGGATATTCGCGACACCCACGACCCGGCGATGGAAGGCGACATCTTCTGCTCGGAAAAGGAACGCGCCGCCCTGCAAGCCTTGTTCGACCTTGGCCTGCACGACTCCTTCCGCCTGTTCGAACAGCCAGAGAAGTCCTTCTCCTGGTGGGATTACCGCATGCTGGGCTTCCAGAAGAACAAGGGCCTGCGCATCGACCACGTACTTCTGTCGGCGCCATTGAAAGAGCGCTGCCTTTCCTGCGTAATCGACCGCGCGCCGCGCAAGTGGCAACAGCCTTCCGACCACGCGCCGGTCATTGCGACCCTGGGCGCCTAAGCCGCCTGGCGTTCCATCATGAGCTGGGCACGTACGCCCAGCACAGGTTTCGAGAACAGGTAGCCTTGGGCATAAGTACAGCCTTGCCCGCGCAAGAGCTGGAACTGCCCTTCCGTCTCCACCCCTTCCGCCACCACCGATAGCTGCAAGCTGTCCGACAGCGCGATGATCGCGGCCACGATGGCGCGGTCTTCTGCGCTTTCTTCCAGGTCCTTGATGAAAGCACGATCGATCTTGATCTTGCGTACCGGGAAGCGCTTCAAATACGCCAGCGAAGAGTAACCAGTGCCAAAGTCGTCGATCGACAGCTGGATGCCCATCGCATTGATCTGCCCCAGGATTTCCAGCGTCTGTTCGCCATGCTGCATCAGCGCCGTTTCGGTAATCTCGAATTCGATCAGCGCGGGATCGATGCCCGTTTCGTCGAGCGTGCGCCGGATCGAGTCGACCAGGCCGCGGTGCATGAACTGGCGCGCCGACAAGTTGATCGCCATCGGCACCGGCGCCATGCCCTGGCGCTGCCACTCCATGCTTTGCTCGCAGGCGCGCCGCAATACCCACTCGCCTATCGGCACGATCAGTCCATTTTCTTCGATCAGGGGAATGAACTGGTCCGGCATCACCAGGCCGGCAGCGGGCCGGCGCCAGCGCAGCAGCACCTCCAGCGTAGCCAGGCGGCGTGTGGCGATATCCATGATCGGCTGGTAGTGCAGTTCGAACTGGCCAAGCTGCAGCGCCGAACGCAGCGCGCTCTCCATTTCGAAATGCATGGCCGCCGCCATGTTCATCTCTTCATTGAAGTACTGGTAGTTGTTACGGCCCGAAGCCTTGGCGTGGTACATGGCTGCATCGGCATTGCGCATCAGCGTGGCGACGTCGCTGCCGTCGTCGGGATAGGTGCAAATGCCGATCGATGGCGTGATGTGCAGCAGGCGCCCCTCAAGCGGGATTGGCTCGGATAGCAAATCGATGATCTTTTGCGCGACGTGGCTCGATTCGTCCGTGCTGTGAATACCTGGCAGCAGCACCACGAATTCGTCGCCGCCCAGGCGAGCCACGGTATCGCTGGCGCGCACCGCTCCCACCAGGCGCGCAGCTACTTCCTTCAACAAGGCGTCGCCGGTCATATGGCCCAGCGAATCGTTGATCGTCTTGAAGCGGTCAAGGTCGATGAACATTACGGCCAGGCGGCGCTCCGAACGCTGTGCGGCCAGCATGGCGCGGTCCAGCCGGTCTGCCAGCAGCGCGCGATTGGGCAGCCCGGTCAGGCTGTCGTGGTAAGCCATGTGGTGCACGCGGGCTTCGGCCTGGCGGCGCTCGACGATTTCTGCCTGCAGTTGCGCGTTCGCGCCGGCCAGTTCGGCGGTGCGTTCCAGCACGCGCACTTCCAGTTCGTCGCGCGCTCGGCGCACTGCTTCCGCGGCTTCGCGCCGCGAGGTTACGTCATCAATCAGCCATACCGAGCGGCCCTTGGGATCGGCCATGTCGAATGGACGTCCCGACAGGCGCGCCCAGAAGCTGCTGCCATCCTTGCGCACCAGCTGGTACTCGTAGGAGCTGGCGTGGCCGGCCAGGAAGTCCGTTTCCGTCGCCTTGCGCGCCGCATCCCATGCGGCAAGGTCGGGGTAGAAGGTCTGCACGCTGACGCCGGCCATTTCGCCCGGGCCGTAGCCGAACAGCTCTTCCATCTTGGCGTTGCAGCGCAGGTTGCGGCCCTTCTCGCAGACCGAGATGCCCATCACGGCGCTGTCCAGGATCGCCTGGTTTTCCAACAGCGCGTTGCGCAACGATTCCTCGTCATGCTTTTGCGCAGTGCGGTCTTCGATGATCCAGATCGTGCCCTGGGTCGGGTCTTCCGGGTTCACCACGTAGCCGATCAACTGCGCCCAGAAGTCGCTGCCGTCCTTGCGGCGCATCAGCGTTTCGGCGTGGAAGTGCTTGCCTTGGCCAAGCAGCGGGCCCGCAATGGCGCCGATCCGGCTGTAGGTTTCGTCGTCCGGGTAGATCGCGCGGCCCGGCATGCCCAGCGCCTCATCGCCCTGGTAGCCGAACATGTCGGCAAAGCCGCGGTTATAACGCGTGATCAGGCGGTTCTTGGTAAACAGGATGGAGATCGAGGCATTGGTCATGATGGCCTCGACTTCCATCTGGGTCTGGCGCGATACGGTCACGTCTTCCAGGATCCAGATCGTGCCGCCCGCATTGTGTTCCTGGTCCACCGCCTGGGCGCGCACGCGGCACCAGATGATGGCGCCGTCCTTGCGTACCAGCTCGCACTCGCGCAGCTCGAACAACTGTCCGGCCGCCAGCAGTGGGCCAGCCTGCAGGCCGAAGGCAATGTGCTGCTCTACATTTTCAAACAGGATCGATGCGTGGCGGCCACGCAGCTCTTCCAGCGTATAGCCGAACATTTCAGCCATGCGCGGATTGACCGTCATGATTTCCTGGTTCTTGGTGAACAGGATGCCGACGGAGGCATTGTCCAGGATTGCTTTCTGCTCCAGCAGCAGGCGGCCCATCGCTTCCGTCGCTACGCGCTGTTCGTTGATGTCTTCCAGGATGAAGACCGTGCCTTCGCGGGCGTCGGTCGGGTCGAGCGCACGGCCGTTGGAGCGGCACCAAAACAGGCTCCCGTCGCGGCGCCGCAATTGCAGTTCCAGCGTCAGCGGCGTGCCCTGCGCCAGCACCGGGAAGTACTCGGTGCGCATGCGCAGCGCTTCTTCCGGCGTCGGGTACAAGATGTCGCTTGGCGCGCCCTCCAGCTCTTGCCGCGCATAGCCGAACATTTCAGCAGCGCGCATATTGCATTCGACGACATAGCCGTTCTTGGCGAGGATGATGCCGACAGCCGCATTTTCCAGAATGGCCTGCTGCTCCAGCATGGCCTTGCGCAGCGCGCGCTGGTCACGCTGGGCGCTGCTGATATCGTTGAAGGTGATGGTGGCGCCGCCTTCCAGCCCCCCTGGCAGCGCCTTGACTGTCATTTGCACGGCGACGTAATTGCCGCTGGCATTGGTCAGCACGCTGTCCCACTTGGGCGCAGTACGCGGCGCCAGGTTCGGCAAGGCTGCGGACACCACCAGCGCCGCATTCAGCTGCGCGCTTGCCTCGGCGCGCACATGGCGGGCAAACATGTCCACTACGTTGCGGCCGCGCGGATCGGACTGCAGCAAGGCGTCGAACTCGGAGTTGGAAGCGAATACCAGGCCGTCGGCATCGCAGGCGCAGGCTGGCATTCCGACCAATTGCAAAGCATTGGCCACAACTTCAACATTACTCAAAACAGAATTCATGTACGCCTGGACTCCGGGGGTATCCAGCCGATCATAGCGTACAAAACTGGCGCGTCAAAGCAAAGGCCCGGGTTGCTGACATTGTTACAACAAAAACATGTCTTTTTGCCGCCACGCAGCAGTCCCGGCCCTGTTTCAACTGTGCGAAGGCATTTGATGCAATTTGGTATCTTCCGCAAGTTTGCTTATTTGATAAGTGCGTGAATGACGCGCTTGTCGCAACTTGATAATCGATAGGAGTTGCCTGAATGTCGTTTGGTCCATTGGATGGAAAGACAGCGCTCGCCTCGTTGCCGTTGGGCGAGGCGCCCGGCGTATCCGCACTAGTCGGCAAATTGGCCGATTCGGTAATCCCCACCGCAGCTGGCCTGGCCGCACAAGACAATTTGCCGCCCGCCGTCACGCAACTGGCGCAAACCGCTATCGGCGCCGGAATTGGCGCACTGGCGGGCGGCGATACGCCGGCCACAGTGCCGGCAGCCGCGCTGACACAAACCGCCTCCACGCTCGTGGCGCAAGGCTTCGGCACGGAGGCGCCGGCAGCCAAGGCGCTGGCTGCCGAAGCCCCTGTTGCCAAGGCACTCGCCGAGAACCCTGGCGCCGCCGGGCAGGCCGCAACTGCGGGCGTAGCCACGGCCGCCAAAGCGCTGCACATCGAAGAGCACCCGCTGGCCGGCCTGGCCATCCAGGATTTCATGTCCCCAGCGCCGGAATACGCGCCCGCCGTCATGAAGCCACGCCTGGCAGCCTTGCAGCAGGCCGTCGGCGGCGGCCCCTTTGCCGCATTCCACGAGGGCAGCCGCCTGCTGCGTTTCTACTCGCCGCTGGGAGGCGACAAAGCCCTGCTGGTCGAAACAGTGACCGGCGAAGCGACGCTATCGTCGCCCTACTGCTTCACACTGAGCCTGCTCTCCAAGAGCTCCAGCATCGACCTGCAAGACCTGCTGGGCAAGAACGTCAGCGTCGGCGTGCGGCTGGCCGACGGCAGCGAGCATTTCATCAACGGCTACGTCAACGTGTTCGGCTTCACCCGCTCAGACGGCGGATTCGCCTTCTACCATGCGGAAATCGTCCCGTGGCTGGCCTTCCTGCAGCGCCGCACCAACTCCCGCATCTTCCAGGACGCGAGCGTGGTGGATGTGCTGACGCAGATTTTCAGTTCGGACTATAGCAGCCTGGCAGCCTACGAATTCAGGACAGCCAAGACCTACCTGCCTGAAAACTACATCGTGCAGTACGACGAAACCGACGAACACTTCGTCAGCCGCCTGATGGAGAAGTACGGCCTGTTCTACTACTTCGAACACAGCGAGGAAGGCCATGTCATGGTGATCAGCGACGACTCGCGCGACAGCACTTTTTGCCCGCCGCAGCCGGCACACGCCGAGGTCGAGTTCAATGGCGGCAACCGCTGGCACGACCGCGATGCCGTCACTGCCTTTACTGCACGGCGCGTGCTGCAGCCAACCAAAGTCGCGCTCAACACCTTCGACTTCAAGGCGCCCAATACGGTGCAATACGTCGAACTGCCAACCGCATCGCGCCAGGGCGACATCCCAACGCTCGAAGTCTACGACGGCAATCCCGCGTTCTCCTACAAAGACCGCGACAGCGGCGAACGCGAGGCCCAATTGCGCATGGAAGCAATGGAATGGCAGGCCAAGCTGTTTGCCGGCGAATCCGATTGCCGCGGCCTGGCGCCGGGCCACACCTTCAAGCTGCACGGCCACCACTGGTTTGACGTGACCGACGAAAAGGACAACGACTTCCTGGTCATCGGCGTGCGGCTCGATTGCCGCAATAACTTCTTCGCCAGCGACCAGGAAGACGTCTATCGCAACAGCTTCACAGCGATCCGCCGCAAGATCCCTTACCGTCCCGTGCGCGAACACCGTTCGCCGCGCATGCCCGGCCCGCAGACTGCGACCGTGGTCGGCCCCAAGGGACAGGAGATCCACACCGACCAGTTTGGCCGCATCAAGGTGCAATTCCACTGGGACCGCTACGGTCGCCGCGATGAGGCCAGCTCCTGCTGGATCCGCGTCTCGCAACCTTGGGCCGGCAAGGGCTGGGGCACGGTTTCCATTCCGCGCATCGGGCAGGAAGTACTGATCGACTACCTGGAAGGCGATCCTGACCGCCCGGTGTGTACCGGTCGCCTGTTCAATGCCGACCAGCCGGCGCCTTATGCCTTGCCCGATGGCGCACACATGATGGGCTTCAAGAGCCGCTCCACGCCAGGCGGCGGCGGATTCAGCGAGATGGTGATCCACGACTCCAAGGGTTCGGAGCTGATCAACATCCACGCGCAGAAGGACATGGTAACGACCGTGCAGAATGCCCATGCGACCACGGTCAACGGCCCGCACCAGACCAACACGGTCAGCCAGGGCTACCAGCGCAACACGGTCAAGCAGCAGATCGAGATGGTGTCCGAGACCGCCTTCATCGACCTGAAAGCCAAGCAGCATATCGCGCTGACTGCGGAGACCGAACATATTGCCCTGACCGCGAAAAAGCAGGTCGACGTAGTGGCGCAGACAGAGCACATCAGCGCCACGGCAAAGAAATTCGTTGAACTGAAAGCGGAGACAGAGCATATCGGCGCCACAGCGAAAAAGCACGTGGTGCTCAAGGCTGAAACCGAGCACGTGGAAGTGGGCGCCAGCAAGTTCGTCGACATCAAATCGGAGACGCAGCACATCCACTTGACTGCCAGCACCGACATTACGCTGCAAGTCGGCGCAAGCAAGATCGAATTGCGCGCCGACGGCACCATCATCATCCAGGGCAAGTATGTCGACATCGTCGGCAGCGACCGTATCGACCTGAATAAGTAGGAACCGACAACGATGCAATACCACACCAATAGCGCCACCTTCGAGCTGCCGGCCCCGCTCAAGGACAAGTCCATGCACATGTTCGTGATGCGCGACGACGGCCCCAGCGAATTCAGCGTGGTCATCACCCATGCCGATGTACCACGGGAAGAAAGCCTTGCCGACTTCGGCGACCGCCTGCGGCAGGAGCTTGGCCGCGCCCTGCCCCGCTTCCAGCTTCGCGGCATGAAAGACTGCCATGTAGGCGGCTCGCAGGCCATTGAAATGGCTTATAGCTGGCGCAAGGACGGCAACTTCATGCACCAGCGCCAGGTTATCGTGCTGGTCGAGGGGCCAGTGCCGGGCAGCCGCCAGGCCATGATGGTTGCTGCAACGTGCCTGAACGCCTTCACCGACGAATGGAATGCAGCATTCGACGGCGTGCTCGCCAGCATGATCCTGCGCAATCCTTTAAGCGCGGCCGCAGCTGCCCCCAAACGCAAAGTGGTGGCCGCCACCCATCCGTACACCTTTGCACTGTCCGCACGCCGGCGCAGCCTGCACGTCTACCCCAACCAGGCCGAGGCCTGCCGCAAGACCGACCCGCGGGAAGTCGAGCTTGAGACTTGGGCCTTTTTTGATTCCGCTGGCAACCGGCTGCAGCCGCATTTCACGGCCCCCAATTCTTACGATCCGGGCTTGCGCAATACGGGCATGTACCAGCTTGCCGCCGATCCCGACCCTGCGGCCACAACCCTCCTTGATAACCTGCACCTGGCGGCGATCTACGATCCACCGCTCGACATTCCCGCCCTGCCGCACCTGGCTGCGGTGCGGAGCTTCCTCGAACAGCAGGCAAGCTAGCCATGGCGCAGGCAGCAGCAAGGCTGAATGACCCTATCGGTCATAGCCCCACCATGAGCTGGCTGCTCGGAGGCCTGATCGCCGCGGCGGCAATTGCCGTGACGGCAGTTGCCGTCGTGGGCACTGGAGGCTTGGCGGCTGCCGCCATTATCGGCGGCGCAGCGGCTGCCGGCGGCGGCATTGGTGAAGTGATGAGCACCATGAGCTGGGCCGCCAAGGAAGAAGTGGGCAACATCACCACTACCGGTTCGCCGAATGTGTTCACCAACGGCCTGCGTGCCATCCGCGCCCACCTCGACGCTGCCAAATGCGACAAGCACACCGATACGGAGAAGGTGGCAACCGGCAGCGGCAAAGTCTTCATCAATGGCTGGCCCGCTGCGCGCGTGGACGACAAGACGACCTGTAGCGCCACCATCACCAAGGGTTCCCCTAATGTGAATATCGGCGGCGAGACCGTGCAGACCGACGATATCCACGCCGAAGACCTGGTGCCTACCTGGGTGCATGTGGCATTGTTCGTGGTCGGCGCGGGCGCGGCGGTAGTGCTGGCAGGCCCGGTAGTTGCCGCAGGCGGGCTGGCAGGCGGCATCCTCGGCGGAATGGGTGGCGGCTGGGTGGGCGGGAAGATCTTCGGGGCAGGGTCCGACGGTCAGAAGTGGTCCATGCTGGGAGGCAGCTTGCTTGGCGGCTTCCTGGGCGCCAAGGGTGCGGGCCTCTGGAAGCCGACATCTGTCTCGCCAAAAGTGGCTGGCCCAGGGGATGATGTTCACCCGAATGCGGACGCCGGCAGAAATCCCTTTACCCGCACAGGCTTGCCCAGGAATACGGACCGCCTGCTGTTGGACCAGGGCCGAGAGCCAACTTGCGGCCAGAACTCGATGGCCATGATAATGGACACCCTCGGCAAGCCAGTAGAAGTCGGCACGCTGATTGATCGCGTACCGCCAGTCGGGGGCGGCACTTCCATGCCAAGAATGGTTTCGCTGTATCGCTCCGAAAACGTCAAAGCCATGGCATGGACTGGCCGCAATGTGAACGACATTGCAAAATATACGTCGAAAGGTGTGCCAGTCATGGCTGTGATTGCAGATAACCCATCGGCAAGAACGCCAGGATTCCTGCACTATGTTGTCGTTGACGGCGTGACCACGCGAAATGGCGTACGTGTTGTGGCGATTCGTGATCCGCACGGCGAGCAGTACTTCCAGCCCGTCAGCAAATTTGAACAGCATTTCACGGGCGAAGTCATCGTGCCCAGGAATGTCAGTGTCCCAAGGAGAAAGTAGTGAGCCTGTACCTGCATATTGATTTACCAAAGAACCTCATTTCGGAAGAACTGGTCCGGCAGAAGAACATCCCTTGTTTTTGCAAGGTGGCGAAAGAATTCGAAATTGAATTCCTTGATCCGTTGCCCGAAGCGACAGGCGTGGTACAGGGCTGGGACTGGAAATTGCTCCACGAACGGGTCATTTCAGGCGTTGGCGGCTTGTACACCCATTACACGTTCGGGATGGTGACCTTGGAAGTTGCGCAGCCGGGCGTCTACAAGATCATCGACCTCGCCATGTTCGACACGGGCTTTGGCTGGTGCCCTGTGCTCCAGGATGGGAAATACAGCCCGCCTGGAAAATTCTACGACGATGACGACGAAGACGACAGCGGGGATTAAGCGAATTCGAAAGGCTGCCTGGCCATGACGCCCCTCTGGCCGGGTAGCTTCCCGGAAAACCCGAAAGGTTAGAGATGTCCCAGTAGCAGCGATTAATTTCGCGCTTATGCTGAGCAATATGATGTACTGCTAAGCGGGTACGAATGCGATGACTACTGGCCTGATGTCGGGATATCCATGATGAAGGGTGGATCGCTGCGCCCGACTGCATCAATGCATTGGCTTCTGCCGCCTGATAACTCGGATGAATCCAAAATCTCTGACCCCATATCTGAATGAGAAGATTAGCATGGCACTTGGCAGGGTCGTCGCCCCGTCGGAATCGGACAATGTCGGATCGTTTGCTGACTTTTCGCCGTCCGACATAGGGGAGATCCGGGCCCTCGCGACGAAAAGTGGCGTCCTTGCGATCTCTTATATCCGCTTCAGAATCGTCGGAAACCCCAGCTTAGGCATGGTCGTCTCGTATTTTGAGACGGTCATCGTGCAAGGCAAAACGGTGGAGGAATGGCTTTCGCCGTAAGCGCGATTGATATGCGCCCGACTTGCGCCGGGCGCTGCGCGCTTATTCGGCTGGCACCCTTACCCAGCCCTCCATCAACACCCGCGCGCTGCGGCTCATGATGGCTTTCTTCACGGTCCACTCGCCATTTTCCTGCGTGGCTTGCGCGCCGACGCGCAGCGTGCCGGATGGGTGGCCAAAGCGCACCGCTTCACGCTCACCGCCACCGGCAGCCAGGTTGACCAGTGTTCCCGGAATCGCGGCGGCCGTGCCGATGGCTACTGCGGCAGTGCCCATCATCGCATGGTGCAGCTTGCCCATCGAAAGCGCGCGCACCAGCAGGTCGATATCACCGGCCTGCACCTGCTTGCCGCTGGACGCGGTGTAGCTGGCAGGCGGCGCGACGAAGGCGACCTTCGGCGTGTGCTGGCGGTTGGCCGCCTCCGACACATCCTTGATCAGCCCCATGCGCACGGCGCCATAGGCGCGGATGGTTTCGAACTTTGCCAGTGCAGCAGCGTCGCCATTGATCGCATCCTGCAGCTCGGTGCCCGTGTAGCCGATAGCATCCGCGTTGACGAAGATGGTCGGAATGCCGGCGTTGATCATGGTCGCCTTGAGCGCGCCGATGCCAGGAACTTCCAGGTCGTCGACCAGGCGTCCGGTCGGGAACATCGAACCGCCCGCGCCCTCCTCTTCGGCCGCTGGGTCCATGAATTCCAGCTGGACTTCAGCGGCCGGGAAGGTCACACCATCGAGCTCGAAGTCGCCGGTTTCCTGCACTTCACCATTCGACATCGGAATGTGGGCGATGATGGTCTTGCCGATATTGGCTTGCCAGATGCGCACCACCGCCGTGCCGTCACGCGGTACGCGGGCCGGAGCCACCAGGCCGCCACTGATCGCGAAGGCGCCCACGGCAGCCGACAGGTTGCCGCAGTTGCCGCTCCAGTCGACGAAGGCCTTGTCGATGCTGACCTGGCCGAACAGGTAGTCCACATCGTGGTCAGCGCGGTTGGAGGCGGACAGGATCACGGTCTTGCTGGTGCTCGATGTCGCGCCGCCCATGCCGTCGATTTGTTTGCCGTACGGGTCAGGGCTGCCGATTACGCGCAGCAGCAGCTTGTCGCGCGCAGCGCCGGGCACCTGGGCCGCTTCCGGCAAATCCTGCAGTCGGAAGAAGACGCCCTTGCTGGTGCCGCCACGCATATAGGTGGCGGGAATTTTCACTTGGGGTGCGTGTGCCATCATGCCGCCTTCGCCGATTCAAGGAAGTCCTGCGCGAAGCGCTGCAGCACACCGCCTGCCTCATAGATCGATACGTCTTCCGACGAATCGAGGCGGCAGGTTACCGGCACTTCAACGCGCTCGCCATTCTTGCGGTTGATCACCAGAGTGAGGGTTGCACGCGGTGCACGCTCACCGATCACGTCGAAGGTCTCCGTGCCGTCGATGCCCAGGGTCAGGCGGTTCACGCCCGGCTTGAACTCAAGCGGCAGCACGCCCATGCCTACCAGGTTGGTACGGTGGATACGCTCGAAGCCTTCGGCCACAATGGCTTCCACACCAGCCAGGCGCACGCCTTTCGCCGCCCAGTCGCGCGAAGAACCCTGGCCGTAGTCGGCGCCGGCGATCACGATCAGCGGCTGCTTGCGGTCCATATAGGTTTCGATGGCTTCCCACATGCGGGTCACTTTACCTTCCGGCTCGATGCGGGCCAGCGAGCCGGCCTTGATGCTGCCGTCGGCATTGCGCACCATTTCATTTTTCAGCGTCGGGTTGGCGAAGGTAGCGCGCTGCGCGGTCAGGTGGTCGCCGCGGTGGGTTGCATAGGAGTTGAAGTCCTCTTCCGGCAGGCCCATTTTGTGCAGGTATTCGCCGGCGGCGGAATCCATCATGATCGCGTTCGACGGCGACAGGTGGTCGGTCGTGATGTTATCGCCCAGCACAGCCAGCGCACGCATGCCCTTCAGCGTGCGCTCTCCTGCCAGCGCGCCTTCCCAATACGGCGGACGGCGGATATAGGTCGATTGCGGGCGCCAGTCGTACAGCGGCTCGGCGCGTTCGGCTGCTTCTTCGCTGCGCGCGAACATCGGGATGTACACCTTGCGGAAGTGGTCCGGCTTGACGCTGCTTGCAACGATGGCGTCGATCTCTTCGTCGCTTGGCCACAAGTCCTTCAGAGTGACCGGCTTGCCGGCAGCATCGTGGCCCAGCACATCCTTCTCGATATCGAAGCGGATAGTGCCGGCGATGGCGTAGGCCACTACCAGCGGTGGCGATGCCAGGAAAGCTTGCTTGGCGTATGGGTGGATGCGGCCGTCAAAGTTGCGGTTGCCCGACAGGACTGCGGTGGCGTACAAGTCCCGCTCAACGACCTCCTTCTGGATCACCGGGTCCAGTGCACCGGACATGCCGTTGCAGGACGTGCAAGCGTAGGCAACCACGCCAAAGCCCAGCTTTTCCAGTTCAGGCATCAGGCCAGCTTCTTCCAGGTACAGCGTCACGGCTTTGGAGCCTGGCGCCAGCGAGGACTTCACCCACGGCTTGCGCGGCAGGCCCGCCTTGTTGGCATTGCGGGCCAGAAGGCCGGCCGCAATCATATTGCGCGGGTTGTTGGTGTTGGTGCAGCTCGTAATGGCGGCGATGATCACTGCGCCATCAGGCATCTTGCCCGGTTCGTTTTCCACCACGCCCGAAATGCCGCGTGCCGCCAGTTCGCTGGTCGGAACACGCTTGTGCGGATTCGAAGGACCGGCGATATTGCGCACCACGGTCGACAGGTCGAACTTCAGCACGCGCTCGTACTCCACCTTGGCCAGGTCGTCCGACCACAGGCCGGTGTGCTTGGCGTAGGTTTCCACCAACGCTACCAGCTCGTCGTCGCGGCCGGTCAGCTTCAGGTATTTGATGGTCTGCGCATCGATCGAGAACATCGCGGCAGTAGCGCCGAATTCGGGCGCCATATTGGAGATGGTGGCGCGATCGCCCAGCGTCAGCGCACTCGAACCTTCGCCGTAGAACTCCAGGTAGGCCGAGACCACTTTTTCCTTGCGCAGGAATTCGGTCAGCGCCAGCACGATGTCGGTGGCAGTGATGCCTGGCTGCGGCTTGCCGGTCAGCTCGACGCCGATGATGTCCGGCAGGCGCATCCAGGATGCGCGGCCCAGCATCACGGTTTCCGCTTCCAGGCCGCCCACGCCGATCGCGATCACGCCCAGCGCATCGACCATCGGCGTGTGCGAGTCGGTGCCGACCAGGGTGTCCGGATAGGCCACGCCATCAGTCACCTGGATCACCGGCGACATGCGCTCCAGGTTGATCTGGTGCAGGATGCCGTTACCCGGCGGGATCACGTCGACGTTCTGGAAAGCCTTCTTGGTCCAGTTGATGAAGTCGAAGCGGTCTTCGTTGCGGCGGTCTTCGATGGCGCGGTTTTTGTTGAATGCGTCCGGATCGAAACCGCCGCATTCCACGGCCAGCGAGTGGTCGACCACCAGCTGGGTCGGCACCACGGGATTGACCAGGGCTGGATCGCCGCCCTGCTCCGCGATGGCGTCGCGCAGGCCGGCCAGATCCACCAGGGCGGTCTGGCCCAGGATGTCATGGCACACCACGCGAGCTGGGAACCATGGGAAGTCCAGGTCGCGCTTGCGCTCGATCAGCTGCTCCAGCGAAGCCTTCAGCGTGGCCGGATCGCAGCGGCGCACCAGGTTTTCTGCCAGCACGCGCGAGGTGTACGGCAGCGTGGCGTAGGCGCCCGGCTTGATCGCATCGACGGCTTCGCGCGCGTCGAAGTAGTCGAGCTTGGTGCCCGGGAGTTGCTTGCGGTATTGAGTATTCATTACTTGCGGTCCTTCAGTGGTACGAAGGCTAGGTCTTCAGGGCCGACGTAGTTGGCGCTTGGACGAATGATCTTGTTGTCGATGCGCTGTTCGATCACGTGGGCAGCCCAGCCCGAGGTACGGGAAATCACGAACAGCGGGGTGAACATGGCGGTCGGCACGCCCATCATGTGGTAGGACACGGCGGAGAACCAGTCCAGGTTCGGGAACATCTTCTTGATTTCCCACATCACGGATTCCAGGCGCTCGGCGATATCGAACATCTTCATCGAGCCGGCTTCCTGCGACAGGGAGCGCGCCACTTCCTTGATCACCACATTGCGTGGATCGGAGATGGTGTACACCGGGTGGCCGAAGCCGATCACTACTTCCTTGTTGGCGACGCGGTTGCGGATGTCGGCTTCCGCTTCATCAGCGTTTTCGTAGCGCTGCTGGATATCCAGTGCCACTTCGTTGGCGCCACCGTGCTTGGGACCACGCAGTGCGCCGATGGCGCCGGTGATGGCGGAGTGGATGTCGGAGCCGGTACCGGCAATCACGCGGCTGGTAAAGGTCGACGCATTGAACTCGTGTTCCGCGTACAGGATCAGCGAGGTGTGCATTGCACGCACCCACGATTCGGATGGCTTCTCGCCATGCAGCAGGTGCAGGAAGTGGCCGCCGATGGTTTCGTCGTCGGTTTCCACGTCGATGCGCTTGCCGTTATGGCTGTAGTGGTACCAGTACAGCAGCATAGAGCCGAATGAAGCCATCAGGCGGTCCGCGATGTCGCGCGCGCCGGCGATATTGTGGTCATCTTTTTCAGGCAGGCAGCAGCCCAGCACGGAAACACCGGTACGCATCACGTCCATCGGGTGGGCCGAGGCAGGCAGCGCTTCCAGCGCCGACTTCACGCCTTGCGGCAGGCCGCGCAGGGATTTCAGCTTGGCCTTGTAGCCTTTCAGTTCGGCGATGTTCGGCAGCTTGCCGTGCACCAGCAGGTAGGCGATTTCTTCGAATTCGCAGGTGGTGGCCACGTCCAGGATGTCGTAGCCGCGGTAGTGCAGGTCATTGCCGGTCTTGCCGACAGAGCACAGGGCGGTATTGCCGGCTGCAACGCCGGACAGGGCTACGGATTTTTTTGGCTTGAAGGTTGGTGCTGCTTCGGTCATGTTGGTCTCTCCTCGAATTGTTGGCTTATTTTTTCTGTGCTGCGAACAGGGCGTCGAGCTTCTGCTCGAAGTCGTGATAGTTGATGCGCTCATACAGTTCGGCGCGGGTCTGCATGGTGTCAACCACGTTCTTCTGGGTGCCGTCGCGGCGGATCGCGGTGTATACGTTCTCGGCGGCCTTGTTCATGGCGCGGAAGGCGGACAACGGGTACAGCACCAGGCCCACGTCGGCGGACTTCAGTTCTTCCACTGTGAAGAGCGGGGTCGAGCCGAATTCGGTGATGTTGGCCAGCACCGGCACTTTCACGGCCGCGGCGAATTGTTTGTACATGTCCAGCGAAATCATCGCTTCCGGGAAGATCATGTCGGCGCCTGCCTCCACGCAAGCCACGGCGCGGTCGATGGCCGCATCCAGGCCTTCCACGGCCAGCGCATCGGTGCGGGCCATGATCACGAAGTTTTCATCGGTACGCGCGTCGACTGCAGCCTTGATGCGGTCGATCATCTCGCCCTTGGACACGATTTCCTTGCCGGGACGGTGGCCGCAACGCTTGGCGCCAACCTGGTCTTCGATGTGCATGGCAGCGGCGCCGAACTTGATCATCGACTTCACGGTACGCGCCACGTTGAAGGCGGATGCGCCAAAGCCGGTATCGACGTCCACCAGCAGCGGCAGGTCGCACACGTCCGTGATGCGGCGCACGTCGGTCAGCACGTCGTCCAGGTTGGAGATGCCCAGGTCCGGCAGGCCCAGGGAGCCGGCAGCCACACCGCCGCCCGACAGGTAGATCGCCTTGAAGCCGGCACGCTTGGCCAGCAGGGCGTGGTTGGCGTTGATCGCGCCCACCACCTGCAGCGGGGATTCTTCTTGCACGGCCTTGCGGAAGGCGGCACCTGCGGAATATTGGCTCATGATGTCCTTTCAGATAGGGGAATGTTTTGCCGTCCATAGTGCAAGCGGCGTGCCAGCCACTGCAATCCAGCAAAATCAAGCACTTGCAACACCGGCACCAGAGTATAATGTTTCAATTTGAAACACGTGAAACGTTTCAGGTGAAACATGCGACATTCCACTCCCCTGCCCTTCGACCCGGCCGATAAGCCTGTGATCTGGACGGTTTCCGTCTCGCGCCTGTCGGAGCTGTTCCGCGACATCACGCTGGAATACGATGCCCTGGCCGACATCGAACCTATCAACCTCGGTTTCGACGAAGCCGCGCGCCACATCCGCGAGCGGCTGGCGACGGAGCGCTGCGATGCGGTGATTGCGGCCGGCTCCAACGCGGCGTACCTGAAAGGCCGCCTGTCGATACCTGTGGTGATCGCCAAGGCCAGCGGCTTCGATTTCATGCAGGCGCTGGCCCGCGCGCGCAAGGTCTCCGACCGTATTGGCGTGATCACTTACCAGGACGACATGCCGGCACTGGCGGAATTTGCCGCCACCTTCGGCGTTCCGATCGAGCAGCGCACTTATGCCACCGAAGAAGATGCCCGCGCCCAGATCAATGACCTCAAGGCCTCCGGCATCAAAGCCATTGTCGGCGCCGGCCTGATTACCGACCTGGCCGAGGAAGCCGGTCTGACGGGCATCTTCGTCTATTCCGCCGCGTCCATCCGCCAGGCCTTCGACGACGCATTGGAACTGGCACGCCTGGCGCAACTCGAAACCAGCCGCAGCCGGCGCCACGTCGTGGCCGACACACTGCGCGCAAAGCATGGACTGGCCGACCTGCGCGGCGAGTCCGAAGCGATGGAGCGCGTGCGTCAGGCGGTCGTGCTGTACGCGAAGTCGCCGGCCACTGTACTGATCCAGGGCGAAACCGGTAGCGGCAAGGAACTCGTGGCGCAAGCCATCCACCGTGAATCTCCGCGCACCCTGGGCGGCGCCAACCGCCCGTTTGTCGCCGTGAACTGCGGCGCCATCGCCGAATCGCTGCTCGAGTCGGAACTGTTCGGGCACGAGGAAGGCGCCTTCACCGGCGCGCGGCGCGGCGGCCATGCTGGCCTGTTCGAAGCGGCCAACCGCGGCACCCTGTTCCTCGATGAAATCGGCGAAATGCCGCTTGCCTTGCAGACCAGGCTCCTGCGCGTGCTGGAGGAGCGCGAAGTGGTGCGGGTCGGAGGCACGCGGCCGATTCCCGTCAACGTGCGCATTATCAGCGCCACCCATTGCGACCTCGAAGCGAGGGTGCTCGAAGGCCGCTTCCGTGCCGACCTGTTCTACCGCCTGGCCGTGCTGCGCCTGTCGCTGCCGCCGCTGCGCGAGCGTCCGACCGACATCCTGCCGCTGGCCGAGTGGTCGCTGCGCACCGCGTTGGCCAGCCTCGGCGCGCGCGCACACCCGAACCTGCCGGCCGAACTGGCCGCCTGCGCACCGCTGCTGCTGCGCTACGAATGGCCGGGTAATGTGCGGGAACTGCGCAACCTGACCGAACGCCTCGCCCTGTTCCTCGCCGCCGAACCGCTGCAAGCCATCACCCCTGGCTTCGTCGCGGGCGTAGCCCCCGAACTGAACGCCTTCCCGCACCAGGCGCCCCAGCAGGCCGTGCCCGCGGCATCCGCGCCGCGCGCAGGCGCACTGGAAACTGTCACCGAAGTACTCGCACGCTTTGGCGGGCGCCGCGATGCCGCCGCAGACTACCTTGGCATCAGCCGTACAACACTTTGGCGTCGTTTGCGGGAAGAAGGCCACTCTTAACACCACCGCCATTGCCATTCTTGTAACATATGGAGATTTCCCTCTCTCCAATAAAGGACTGGGCATGACTCCCAAGTCGTCATTGTTCCTCGATGCTGTGCGCTTTGTTGCTGCGCTGCTTGTCATGCTTAGCCACCTGACCAGCCAAAACGTCAACGCGGTATTTCCCTGGGTTCGCTGGTCACACGAGGCGGTGGTCGTTTTCTTCGTCATTTCAGGCTATGTGATCGGCTATGTCGCCGACACCCGCGAGAATACGCTGGCGGATTTTGCCGCTGCGCGCCTTGGCCGCCTCTATTCCGTGGTTTTGCCGGCCCTGGCACTGACCTTTGTGCTGGATGCCGCCGGCATCGCTGCGGCACCGGGACTGTACGTCACGACCGATCACCAGCATCCCGCCCTGCGCCTGTTGGCCAATTCCCTGTTTCTCCAGCAATCGTGGAATGCCACGATTGTTCCGCTGTCGAACGGACCATTCTGGTCCCTGGCCTACGAATTCTGGTACTACGCGATGTTCGCAGCATGGTATTTCACCAGCGGTAAGGCAAGAATTGCCTGGCTCGGCCTGGCGATGCTGTGCGCAGGCCCGCGCATCGTGGCTTATTTCCCGCTCTGGCTCATGGGTTTGGCGGCATACCGCGCGTCCACGCGCTGGCAACTGCGCAGGGCAACTGGCTGGCTGGTGTTTGCCGCCAGCGCATTGGCGTTCTTTTTGCTGCTCTGGCTCGGCAATCCCCTGGACTGGGTCAGGCAAGCGGCGGAGGCGGGATTCCCCGACAGGCACGTCGTGATCGCGGGCATGCGCCTCTTCCTAGGGGATATTCCACGCTTGCCCTCCGATCTGCTGGTTGCTGCGCTCTTTGCCGCGATGGTCTTCAGCGTCCAGGGGCCACTGCCGGCCGCGCCCTGGCGGACCCGCGGCGCTGCCATCGTGCGCTATCTGGCCGGTTCCACTTTTTCCTTGTACCTTTTCCACGTTCCGATCTTGTACTTCCTCCTAGCGGTATTGGATGTCCAGAAAACGTCCGCCAGCGGAATTGTCCTGGCAGGTTTGCTGACAGTTGCAGCCTGCATGGCGCTCTCGCACCTGTTCGAGCGTCGCGTAGCCGGCTACCGCCGCTTCTTCGAGACCTGCTTCGCGCTTTCCGCCACGAGGCGCCGCCGCCACAAAGCATTGCATCAATGACAATACCGTAGTATCTTCCTGTGTTGAATTCAGGGGCATTTCATGGAATATCGCAGGGAAATTGATGGACTGCGGGCGGTTGCCGTCCTGCCGGTAATCCTGTTTCACGCAGGGTTCCGGTTCTTTGGCGGCGGCTTCGTCGGCGTCGACGTATTTTTCGTCATCAGTGGCTACCTGATTACGACGATCCTGATCCACGAACTGGAAGCCGGCCAGTTTTCGATCCTCAATTTCTACGAAAGGCGTGCGCGCCGCATTTTGCCAGCGCTGTTCCTGCTGCTATTTGCCTGCCTGCCGTTCGCATGGTTCTGGCTTGTGCCCGACGACCTGAAAGGCTTTTCGCAAAGCCTGGTGGCGGTCACCACCTTCGCGTCGAATATCCTGTTCTGGGAGCAGAGCGACTACTTCGACAGCTCGGCCGAATTCAAGCCCCTCCTCCACACCTGGAGCCTGGCGGTCGAAGAGCAGTTCTATTTGCTGTTCCCCTTGTTCCTGATGCTCTTCTGGCGTCGCGACCAGCGCTTGCTGCTGGCTGTGCTGGCCGGCACTGCGCTCGCCAGCCTCGGTGCCGCGCAATGGGGCGTTGCCAGGGACCCTGCCGCCACATTCTTCCTGTTGCCCACGCGTGGCTGGGAGTTGGCCATCGGTGCGCTTTGCGCCTTTTACATGTCGCGGCCCGGCGCCGCCCAGCATTCGCAGCGCACCCGAGAACTGGCCAGCTTGGCCGGACTGGGGCTGATTGGCACCAGCATTTTCGCCTTCAGCAAATACACGCCATTCCCCAGCGTGTACGCGCTGCTGCCCACGGTTGGCGCAGCGATGATCATCCTGTTCGCCGTCCCGTCAACAACAGTCGGCAAGATCCTGGGCAGCCGGCTCATGGTCGGCGTTGGCCTGGTCAGCTACAGCGCCTATTTATGGCACCAGCCTATCCTGGCCTTCGCACGCCACCGTAGCCTGGACGGCCCGAGTCCAGCGCTGATGGCGGGCCTGGTCGTACTGACACTTGTGCTGGCCTATGTCAGCTGGCAGTTTGTCGAGAAGCCGTTCCGCAACCGCAGCAGGTTTGGCCGTCCCCAGATTTTTGCCTTTGCCATCGCTGGTTCGCTGCTGTTCTTCGTCATCGGCATGGCCGGCCACAAGACCAACGGCATGCGTAGCGTCAAGACCACGCCGCAGCAGGAAGAAGTTCTGCGCACAGTCACCGCAAGCCCCAAGCGGGCTGACTGCCATACCAAGGGGCTCGACTACCGCAAGCCCCAAGACGCATGCGCCTTTAATGGTCCCAACGGCGAATGGGCAGTATTCGGCGACAGCCATGCGATCGAACTGGCGCACGCGCTGGCACTGCAGTTGAACGATCGCCACCAGGGCGTGCGTCAATTCAGCTTCAGCGGCTGCTCGCCTTCCTACCTGCGCGCGGACACCAATCCTGGCTGCAGCGACTGGACCCGTGAAGCGGTCGACTTCATCGCCGCCGACCCGCACATCAAAGAGGTGGTGGTCAGCTACCGCATTCACAGTGCACTGTTTGGCGACCACGAAGGCTTTTATCCGCGCCTGCCGGACGAATTTGGCGATGCAAAACGCAGCGTCATCTGGGCTTCATACAAGACCATCCTGAACCGTTTTATCAGCGCAGGCAAACATGTGACCGTGGTACTGCAGGCGCCTGAACTTCCGCGCCAAGTGGATAAGCTGATACGCCAGGCCGACGATCCGCGCACCGTGGATGGAGTTACGACCGACTGGTGGCACCGCCGCAGCGCCTATGTGGAGCAGCGGCTGGGCGAGCTGCCCGCCGGCGTGCGCATCCTGCGGCCGGAATCGCTGTTCTGCGACACAGCGCGCTGCTACGCTGTCAAAGACGCCAAGGCCCTGTATTTCGATGACGACCACATGTCGAGCTACGGCGCAGGGCTCGTGGCTCAGCTGGTCGTGGCGGCGCAGGCGCGCGCCTGCCAACCCGGCTGCTCGCTAGAATCGGCAGCATGGACGGGCACACCGAACAAGAGTCATTGAAAGAGCAGATGAGCCGCATCATCGAAGAGGCGCGCATGATACTGCCTGGTATCCAGGCCCTGTTCGGCTTCCAGGCCATTGCCGTCTTCAACGAGCGCTTCGAGAAATTGCCAGTCTACGCCCAAGACTGCCACGCGGCCGCCCTGGCGCTGGTGGTCGTGGCGATCGCGCTGGTCATGCTGCCGGCCGCCTACCATCGCCTCGTAGAACCTGGCCAGGTCTCCATGCATGTGATCACCATCTCCTCGCGCGCCATCTGCTACGCCCTCGCCCCGCTGGCGGCCGGCCTGGCGCTGGATATCGCCGTCGTGCTTTACATGGTGACGGACAGCGATATGGGCAGCGCGGCCGCAGGCTTGGCCGCCTTCGTGCTGCTGATGGGCACCTGGTTCATCTTCCCCCTGCACGCCCGGCGCCGCCTGCACCGCTCCTGAGCAACCGCCTGTCACCCGATTCAACCGCTCGCCAAATCGCTGGCACGGCCAGCAGCTGGATACGGTATGCTCGCGCCCCATGAAAAGAGAACACTACTACTGGCTGCTGCAGACGCTTGGATGGAGCGGCGTTGCCCTGTTTGTCGCCGTCGTCAATAAACTCCATGTGACGTATTTTCCGCTTGCCGCCTGGTGCGGGCTAAGCGGCCTGGTCCTGACCGGGTTTTGGCGACGCCTGTGCAACTTCCGGCTAAAGCGTGGCCGGCAGCTTAACTGGCAGGCTGCGGCTTTGGCAGCAGGCGTCATGGGCCTGCTGCAAACCGTCAGCAACACCGTGGTCGACTACTACGTCTCCGGTGCAAACTGGTATGTCGGCAGTCCGGTGTGGTTCCTGATGCTGCAGTCGTTCTGGATCGGCGTCATGCTGGCCTGGAACGTATGCTATATGGCCGCGCTTTCCCTGCGCCGCAACCAGCGCCTGGAAGCGGAAGCGCTCCTGCTCGAATCCGAGACGCTGCGCCTGGAAGTCCTGGCCAAGGACGCGGAACTGCGCGCCCTGCAAGCCCAGGTCAACCCGCACTTCTTCTTCAATAGCCTGAACAGCGTGCGTGCCCTGCTCTACCAGGACATCGATTCCGCCGCCAACATGATCGATCAGCTGGCAACCCTGATGCGCTACACCCTAGTTTCAAGCTACAACGATTGCGTGCCGCTGGACGAAGAACTTGGCGCTGTGCGCGCTTACCTGGCGATCGAAAAAATCCGGTTCGAGGAAAGGCTGCAATTTGACATCGACATCGGGCAGGACATGAAAATGATCACAGTGCCGCCGATGGCCTTGCAAACGCTGGTGGAGAACGCAGTGAAATACGGTGTCGAGCAATCGTCCAGCGGCAGCGTGATCAACATCCGCGCGCGGCGTGCCGGCAGCACGGCGATCATCGAAGTGGCCAACCGGGGCAGCATGCTGGCAAACCGCACCTCGACCGGCGTCGGCGTCGGCAACGCCCGCAAGCGCCTGGAACTGGCAAAAGGGGAGCACGCCACGCTGGAGCTGGCGGAAAACGATGGCTGGGTGTGCGCCACCTTGCGCTTTCCGATCGCAGCATGACGGCAATCAGGGGCGCCACTCATCACGCCATTTGACCGCTCATCAAGTTTGCGATTAGGGCCTTGCGGGAATGCCGATAAGCTGTGTTTCAGAAGGAGGAAATACAGATGAAAATCGCTCAAATCGCCGTATCGCTTTTATTGTCCACCGCCGCTTTCAGCGCCACCGCCGCAACGGCATTCAAGGCAGAAGTCAAAGGCAGCGGAGAACCCGTCATCCTGATTCCAGGCCTGGCTTCGTCCGGCGAAGTATGGCAGGACACTGCCGCCCGCATCTGCGTCAAGCACCAGTGCCACATCCTTACCCTGGCTGGCTTCGCCGGCGTGCCGGCCGTCCCGGGCGAGCACCTGCTGCCGGCCGCCGAACAGCAACTGGCCGACTACATCAGCGCCAATAAACTGGTCAAGCCAACGATCATCGGGCATAGCCTTGGCGGCTTCCTCGGCATGAAGCTGGCCAGCGACTTCCCGGACCGAGTCGGCCGCCTGGTCATTATCGACAGCCTGCCGGCGCTCGGAGCCACGCGCAACCCTGCCGCCACCAGGGAACAACTGCAAGCCGTTGCCGCGCAAATGCGCGACGGCATGCGCGGCCAGGACGATGCCGGCTTCAGCGCCATGCAGGCGCGCAGCGCTGCCAGCCTGGTGACTTCTCCTGAACATGCGCAGCGCATTGCCAACTGGGGCAAGCAATCCGACCGTGCCACGGTCACCGATGCGATGTATGACATCATGTCCAGCGACTTGCGCGAAGACCTCGGACGCATCAAGGCGCCGACGCTGGTGCTGGGTACCTGGATCGCCTACAAGGCCTACGCACCGAAGGAAGCCATCGAAGCCCTGTTCAAGTCCCAATACGCCAAGCTGCCCGGCGTGAAAGTGGAACTGGCGGAAACCGCCCGTCATTTTGTAATGTACGACGACCCGGAATGGATGTATGCTCGCATCGACCAATTCCTCCAATAACCGCTCACAATGACAGAAACCCGGCGCCCGCTGTTCGCAAGGCTTAACTGGTACTGGATCGTGCAAGGCCTTAGCTGGACATTGATCTTCCTGCTGGTCATGCTGGTCTACAGCCGTTATCTGGGCTCCCCTGGTGTGCTGGCCACCTGTGCGTGGACCGGCGTCAGTGGCGCGCTGCTGTCGGACCTCTGGCACCGCGTGATCAAGGCGCGCCGCTGGAATACCGGCGTACTCAAATGGCGCATGTTCATCGGCCCGCTGCTCCTGCTTGGCCCGCTGCAAGCCCTGAGCGTCGTCGGTGCGATTTATGTCTTGCAAGGGCACTTCGACAGCAGCTTCACCTGGGTGCCCGCATCATTCGCCCTCTGGAGCTGCGTCTTCCTCGGGTGGCAGCTTTCATACATGGTGGCGCTGGCCATCCGCCGCGCCAACCAGTTCGAAGCGACCGCCCTGCGCATGGAAGTGCAGGCTAAGGACTCGGAATTGCGCGCCCTGCAGGCCCAGGTCAATCCGCATTTCTTTTTCAATAGCCTGAACAGCATCCGCGCGCTGGTATATGAAGAACCCGATTCGGCCGCGCAAATGATCGACCAGCTGGCAAGCCTGATGCGCTATGCCTTGCAGACCGGCCAGTTGCACAAGGTGCCTTTGCAAAAGGAACTGGAAGCGGTCGAAGCCTACCTGGCCATTGAAAAGATCCGCTTCGAAGAACGCCTGCGCGCCAGCATTACCGTCGAAGCGGGCCTGGAGCAGGTCATGGTGCCGCCCATGTCGCTGCAAACGCTGGTGGAAAACGCCGTCAAATATGGCGTGGAGATGAGCACCACCGGCAGCGATATCCTGATCACGGCCCGCCGCGCCGGCGACAACGCCCTGATCGAAATCGCCAATGCAGGCGCGATCCGCTCCTTCGGCAACTCCACCAAGGTTGGCCTTAGCAATACGCGCAAACGGCTGGCCCTGTCGCTAGGGGAGGAAGCCAGCCTGCAATTGAGCGAAAACAGTGGCTGGGTACGCGCCACCTTGCAATTCCCGGTGGCTGCATGATGCGCGTCCTGATCGTTGACGACGAACGCCTGGCGCGCGCCGAACTGCGGCGCATGCTGGGAAAACACCCCGGCATCACCATCGTTGGCGAAGCCGCCAATGCCGCCGAGGCGGCGCTGCAGGTCGCAGCGCTGCAGCCTGATTTGCTGCTGCTGGATGTGCAAATGCCCGGCGGCAGCGGCTTCGATCTGCTGGCCGCATTGGACGATGCCCCTGAAGTGATCTTCACCACCGCCTTCGACCAGTACGCCCTGCAAGCCTTCGAAGCCAGTGCACTTGACTACCTGATGAAACCCATCGAGCCGCAGCGCCTGGCCGCAGCGTTGGAACGCGCCGCCACGCGGCTTGGCAGCGCGGCCATGCCCAGCGCCGCGCCGCGCAAGCTGTTCATCCGCGATGGCGAACGCTGCTGGTTCGTGCGGCTGGAAGACATCCGCCTGTTCGAGTCGGAAGGCAATTACACCCGGCTCTACTTCGAGGGCGCCACGCCCTTGCTGGCGCGCTCCCTGCTCCAACTGGAGCAGCGCCTTGACCCGCAGCAGTTCTTCCGCGCCAACCGGCGCCACATCGTCAACCTGTCCGCAGTGGGCGGCATCGAGAACGGCAATGGCGGCGCCATGTCCCTGCGCATAGGAGACATGAGCGTGGAAGTCTCGCGCCGCCGCGTGTCAGCCCTCAAGCAGCTGCAGGAGATCTGAGCACATAAAAAAACCCGCTCGGCGAGCGGGTTTTCAAATTGCCTTGCTGCGCAGCGCTCAAGCCTTGCGGCGACGTCCGAAAGCCAATGCGATAGCGCCAACGGCCAGCAGCGGCAGCGTACCTGGCAACGGCACTTCCGCAGGACTGGTAGCCGCGCTGTACTCGGCGACACCGCCGCGAACATTGAAGGCATAACGGCCGTTCACGCCGACGTTGCTGCCTTTGACCAGCGCCTTGGCGCCCGAATCCAGCAATTGCTTGGTCACACCCGAACCATCGAATTCGAAATCGGCAGCCGTACCCACAACCTGGAAGCCCGCGCGGGATTGGGACGAACCCGCCTGATCCCATTCGATCGAACCGTAGTTGTAATAAAAGTCAAAGTTGTTCTTGCCAGTGTCCGAACGATCCACCAGCACCAGCTGGAAGGTGTTCTTCTTATCGTTCATTTGCGGGAAATAGCCAACATCGTTCCACGTCACGGCGAAGGCGTTACGGCCATTGAACTTGGTATTGCCGTAGCCGATGGTGCCGTGCCCGTAGCGAATGTCAACGTCGCCAAAAAATGGCGCCAGGAAGGTGGTTCCATAGGAACCGTTGCTAAACGACTGTGGCGCAAACTGGGTCATGCCGGAACCGAAGGACACATTGCCATTGGTGTTGACATACAGCTCGCTATAGACGGAACCATTCAGTCCCAGCTTCATGCCATTGGTGAGGTCAACCCTGGTGGTGCCGTCATCGAATGCGCCCACGAAGGATTGGTTGGAGACCGACAGGATTGGAGAAGCGTTAGCAGCCGCGCTGAAAGCCAGCGTCGCAGCGAGCAGCAGGTTAGACAGTTTGGACACGGAATTCTCTTTTTGATAATAGAAACTTCAATTGTATCAACTCAATTGAATAATAGTAAACAAAAATCAACAAAAAAAAACCCGCTCAGTCTTGAGCGGGTTTCTCCAAGCGGTGGGCCGCTTATTCGACTTCGACCGTCTCCGGTGGTGGCGTTGGCGCTGCATCCGGCTCCGGGAACTCCAGCTTGATCGCTTCCGCCTCGTCCAGGTCGACGATCACGCGGCCGCCGGATACCAGGCGGCCAAACAGCAGTTCGTCGGCCAGCGCCTTGCGGATCATGTCCTGGATCAGGCGCGACATCGGCCGCGCACCCATCAGAGGATCGAAGCCCTTCTTCGCCAGGAACTTGCGCAGCTTCTCGCTGAAGATCGCTTCCACCTTCTTCTCGTGCAGCTGCTCTTCCAGCTGCATCAGGAACTTGTCCACCACACGCAGGATGATTTCCTCATCCAGTGCGCGGAAGCTGATGGTCGCATCCAGCCGGTTGCGGAACTCCGGCGTGAACATGCGCTTGATGTCCGCCATCTCGTCGCCCGCTTCCTTGCTGTCAGTGAAGCCGATCGAACGCTTCTGCAGGCTTTCAGCACCCGCATTGGTGGTCATGATGATGATCACGTTGCGGAAGTCGGCTTTGCGGCCATTGTTGTCGGTCAGCGTGCCGTGGTCCATCACCTGCAGCAGGATATTGAAGATATCCGGATGCGCCTTCTCGATCTCGTCCAGCAGCAGGACCGCATGCGGTTTCTTGGTGATGGCCTCGGTCAGCAGGCCACCCTGGTCGTAACCCACGTAACCAGGAGGCGCTCCGATCAGGCGGCTCACCGCATGGCGCTCCATGTATTCCGACATGTCGAAGCGGATCAGCTCAATGCCCAGAATGAAGGCGAGCTGCTTGGCCACTTCGGTCTTGCCGACGCCGGTCGGACCGGAGAACAGGAAGGAGCCGATAGGCTTGTCCTGCTTGCCCAGGCCAGCGCGCGACATCTTGATCGCCGAAGCCAGCGCTTCGATTGCCGGATCCTGGCCAAACACCACATTGCGCAGGTCGCGGTCGATGGTCTGCAGCTTGCTGCGGTCGTCCTGGTTGACGGTCTGCGGCGGGATGCGCGCGATCTTGGAGATGATCTCCTCGATTTCGGTCTTGCCGATGGTTTTCTTCTGCTTCGACTTCGGCAGGATGCGCTGCGCAGCGCCCGCCTCGTCGATCACGTCGATCGCCTTGTCCGGCAAGTGGCGGTCGTTGATGAAGCGCGCTGCCAGTTCGGCCGCAGTCGACAGCGCCGACGACGAGTACTTCACGCCATGGTGTTCCTCGAAACGCGACTTCAGGCCACGCAGGATCTGCACGGTCTGCTCCACGGTCGGCTCGTTGACATCGACCTTCTGGAAGCGGCGGCTCAGCGCATGGTCTTTCTCGAACACGCCACGGAATTCCGTGAAGGTGGTCGCGCCGATGCACTTCAGCTGGCCGTTGGCCAGGGCCGGTTTCAGCAGGTTCGAAGCGTCCAGCGTGCCGCCCGACGCCGAGCCGGCGCCGATGATGGTGTGGATCTCGTCGATGAACAGGATGCCGTTCGGGTTGTCTTTCAGCTGTTTGAGCACAGCCTTCAGGCGCTGCTCGAAGTCGCCGCGGTACTTGGTACCGGCGAGCAGCGCGCCCATGTCCAGCGAGTACACGACCGCATTGGTCAGCACTTCCGGCACGTCGCCCTGGGTGATGCGGTAAGCCAGGCCTTCCGCGATGGCGGTCTTGCCCACGCCGGCTTCGCCCACCAGCAGCGGGTTGTTCTTGCGGCGGCGGCACAGTACCTGGATCACGCGGTCCACTTCGTCCTCGCGGCCGATCAGCGGATCGATCTTGCCTTCGGCAGCGGACTTGTTCAGGTTCTGGGTGAACTGGTCCAGCGGCGATTCCTTGGCCTGGCCTTCCGGCACGGTGCCCTCTTCCACGCCCTCGGATGCCTTGCCGGAATCCATTTGCTGGTCCTTGCGCACGCCATGCGAGATGAAGTTGACCACGTCCAGGCGCGTTACGCCCTGCTGGTGCAGGTAGTAAACAGCGTGCGAGTCCTTTTCACCGAAGATGGCCACCAGCACGTTGGCGCCGGTCACTTCCTTCTTGCCGTTGGAAGCCGACTGCACGTGCATGATTGCGCGCTGGATCACGCGCTGGAAGCCCAGGGTTGGCTGGGTATCCACTTCCCCGGTGCCCGGTACCGTAGGCGTGTTATCGCCGATGAAGTTCGTCAGCGTCTTACGCAGGTCCTCAATATTCACTGCGCAGGCGCGCAGCACCTCGGCTGCCGATGGATTGTCGAGCAGCGCCAGCAGCAAGTGCTCCACGGTGATGAACTCGTGTCGCGCCTGCCGCGCTTCGACAAACGCCATATGCAAACTTACTTCCAATTCCTGCGCAATCATACTTCCTCCATCACACATTGCAGGGGATGTCCCGCCTTGCGTGCATGCGTTAAAACAAACTCCACTTTGGTTGAAGCTATATCTTTAGAGAAAACGCCGCACACGCCTTTGCCGTAGCGATGGACACTCAGCATAATTTGTGTGGCCGTTTCCCGGTCCTTATTGAAATACTCCTGGATGATGGCGACCACAAACTCCATTGGAGTGTAGTCGTCGTTCAGCAGCGCCACCTGGTACATAGGTGGCGGCTTTATCGCCTGCCGTTCCAGGACGGTTTCGGTGTCATGCTTGGTTGCCATACGCTTATATTCTAATGCTTTCAGACTAGATGCAACGCCCATTTAAGAGGGGCATTTCCACCAGTACTCATCTTACGCGTTTTCGCCGATTGCCGCAGATGGCGGTCAGCTTGGTCAAAATCAAGGGCTCGAAAAAAAGCTGTTGCAAAAAGCTCACCATGTGCTAGTGAAAGCGCTTGACATTAAAAATTGTTCCGCCAACAATGCGATATCGACTTTGTGCAGATCTGTACATGTTGGTA